>Ga0209033_1000768_pt1 | contig 18811 bp, 18 predicted proteins | sample LauGreFa1BDMLBDN_2_FD_188218 | JGI IMG/M metagenome (GOLD analysis project Ga0209033, IMG submission 188218) | Freshwater lake microbial communities from Lake Michigan, USA - Fa13.BD.MLB.DN (SPAdes) (version 2) | ecosystem: Environmental > Aquatic > Freshwater > Lake | place: Lake Michigan, USA...
CTTGAGCCCCCTAAAGAGTCGTTCAAGACCAGGACGTTGATAGGTCAGGTGTGGAAGCGCAGTAATGCGTTAAGCTAACTGATACTAATTGCTCGTGCGACTTGACCCTATAACTTTGGCTTAAAGCCAAGGGTGTTATGCCAAGTGACGCATTCAAAATCGAAAAGCTGATTTGCTCTATGAATTCTTTGTCTTGTTGGTAACAAGACAATCAAAAGTTATGCCTGATGACCATAGCGACGTGGTACCACTCCTTCCCATCCCGAACAGGACAGTGAAACGCGTCAGCGCCGATGATAGTGCGGATTGCCCGTGTGAAAGTAGGTCATCGTCAGGCTTTTACAGCCTCAAAAAGCCCAACTCGAAAGAGTTGGGCTTTTTGTTTTGGCTGGTTACAAGTTGCTTAAAACGGGACCGTCTATGCGCGCAGCACCAGAAGCAACCAATTGTTGAACGATGGATGAAATCCAAGTGGAAATATCGGCATCGGTTTGGCGGTGCATCATCTGTAGATAAGGTGTTTGAGTGGCCCAAGACAAGAAATCACTCAAGGGCAGCGACTGATATTCCATCAGTTTGAACTTCAGCAAGACCTTGCTGGCGTAAGCCTGGTGCTTTTCGGGCTGACTTACAAACTGATCCAGACGGCTTCGTGCACGGTCAATGGCATCACAAACATCCATAAATGCAGCACCATGACCAGGGTAAACAATATTGGCTCCCAGGCTTTGTATCAAATCCAAAGTCGATGACACTTCGTCAAAGGCGTCCATTCCCTCGAGTTCTGGAAATACAACGCCAAAACCGTTGGACCACAAAGCATCAGCAGAAATCAAAATCTTCTGTTGTGGTTCAAACAAAACCACCGCATGGCTGTCATGTCCTGGCGCAGCATGTACCTCCCATGCAAATGAAGCAGACTCAACACTGCTACCAGGTTTCAAAACATGATGAGGTACAAAGCGAGGACATTGTTGGCCCGTGGCTTTGTAAGTCAATAAATCCTCATCCCAATGTAAAACAGCATCAAAATGGCCAGGTGGAATCCAAATTTGGGTATCTGGGAAAGCCGCTTGTAGCTTTGCATTGCCACCGCAGTGATCGCTGTGCAAGTGCGTATTGAGAATGCGGCTCAATGAACGGCCAGACAACTGAGATAGAACCAAGGCCAATGTTTGATCAGCATGGGTGACATAACCGGTATCAATCAGTGTGGTGTGTTCATCATCCATCAACAGAAAGTTGTTAGAAGACAGCCAGCCACGCTCAAAAAAATAAAACCCGGGTGGATGAGGGATGGTGTGCATCCAGTCATATTAAACCGATATGGATTTGGGCTATGCTTGAAGCTTATAGACAACAGCAGTACAGAGCTGCACCACTGTGGGCGAACACACCTCACCGATACCACCCAAACTCGCTCGATTGAGCTGGCTGCAAGAATGGACGCAGCGATGGAAAAGGGCGCCAAGAAGCAAAGATGACTTGGTCAAAGCCTTGTTGGCCGCTCAACAACACCATATCATTGACATGGACAGCCGCCACATGCTTGAAGGCGTATTGTGGATGGCCGATAAAACCGTGGCCGATGTGATGGTGGCCGCACCCAAAATGGATTTGATCGACATTCATGCATCGCAAGACGAACTGTTGGCCTTTGTGATTGACAAGGCGCACTCCAGATTCCCAGTCTACGAGAGCCAAAAAGAAAATATCTTGGGCATCTTGTTGGCCAAAGACCTGCTCAAACTCCAACGTGCCCCCGAGCTGAACATCAGAGCGTTGTTGCGACCGGCTGTGTTTGTCCCCGAAAGCAAAGGCCTGAACGACTTGCTCAGAGAGTTTCGACACACCCGCAATCACCAAGCTTTGGTGGTTGACGAATTCGGTAGGGTTTCAGGCTTGGTCACGATTGAAGATGTCTTAGAGGAAATTGTGGGTGAAATCGAAGATGAATTCGACACCCAAGAAATTGAGACAGATATTTTTGCCTTGGCAGATAACGTTTATCGGGTGAATGGCGACACAGCCATGGATCGAATCAAGGATGCGTTCGATGTCGAATGGCCCAGTTTGGATGAAGAGACCTTTGAAACCATTGGTGGCTACATATCGCATGCCATGGGCCATGTGCCGCGCCGTGGTGAGCATTTGCAAATCGATCATCTGCGCTTTGAAGTGCTGCACACCAAAGGTGGGGCGGTCAAATGGTTTCGCGTGACACGCCACACATCCGCGCAAGCCGAATCATGATCAGCATGGGGTGGCTGTGCCTGGGTGGCTTGGCGCAGGCACTGGCTTTGGCTTGGCCTTGGGGGGGGCAATCTTTGCCTGCCCTGCAAATCATCGGTATGGCGACATTGGCTGCGCAATTGAGCCATTGCCAAAAGGCGAAGACAGCGTTTTGGCACAGTTGGTGGTTTGCGACGATGTGGTTGGTGGGCACCTTCTGGTGGTTGTTCATCTCATTGCACACCTATGGTGGCATGCATGCGCTGTTGGCCGCACTGGCCGTGGTGCTCTTGGCAGCGGCATTGGCCCTTTATTACGCAAGTGCCGGATGGGCCACCGTGAAAATCGTGGGATCTGAGCGAAGCTCAATGGCGGCGAGCATTTTCGTCTTTGCCAGTGCATGGACATTGGCAGAAATAGCCCGCGCTGTTTTGTTCACCGGATTTCCATGGGGAGCCGTGGGGTATGCACACGTTGATGGCGTGCTGTCCAGCCTGGCGCCCTGTTTGGGGGTTTATGGCATGGGTTGGGTGGCCGCAGCGACAGCCATGGCGATCGCACATGCCATTCGACAAGATCGCCATTCGTCTAAATATCAAGGCAAGCCAGCGAGCCTGATGTGGGCGGGACTGGCACTGGCCAGCTTGCTGGTGCTGCAGTTGCCCGGATACAAACACAACTTCTCTCCAACGTCTTCCTCTGGAGACCTTCAAGTTCACTTGTTGCAGGGCAACATCGCCCAAAGTGAAAAATTTCAACCCAACACCGGCATTGCGCAAGCCCTGCGCTGGTACCAACAAGCGCTGCTAAATGTCCAAAGTGGCTTGGCCATTGCGCCTGAAACCGCATTGCCCTTGTTGCCCATGAACTTACCCGCTGGGTATTGGGAGCAATTGCGCCAGCATTTCACGACCGGATCTGCTGCGGCCTTGGTCGGCGTGCCATGGAAAACCAATGGGGCCAGCGGTGAGTCCATGTACAGCAACGCCGCCATCGGGTGGAAGCCTGATCAAACCCAAGATTACCGCTACGATAAAAACCATTTGGTGCCTTTTGGAGAATTCGTACCCCCCATGTTTCGCTGGTTTACCCAACTGATGAACATGCCGTTGGGTGACTTCAAAGCTGGGGGTGAATACCCCGCCACATTTGATTGGCAAGGGCAGCGCATCGCCCCCCATATTTGCTATGAAGATTTGTTTGGCGAAGAACTTGCACGCAGCTTTATCGACCCCAGTCGCGCCCCCACCGTGATGGTCAACATCAGTAACATTGCTTGGTTTGGTGACACCATCGCTATAGACCAACACCTCAACATTGCCCGCCTGCGCAGCATGGAGATGCAGCGCCCCATGGTGCGGGCCACCAACACCGGCATGACCGCCGTGATTGACCACCAAGGCAAGGTGACCGCACAACTGCAACGACACAGCGTGGGCGTTCTCGTGGCCTCGGTAGAAGGGCGCACTGACCCCCCCACCTGGTTTGCACAATGGGCATCGCGTTGGGGTTTGTGGCCACTGACGACTCTGTGCGCCTTGATCTTGCTGTGGGCTTGCGTCCACCGGCCTCGCACGCCCGTGGCGGGGGCATAAAATCAAACCCATACCTTCCCGCTGGGTCGGTGAACAACCAACCCACAGCCTATGCTGACCTTTCAAAAAATCATCCTCACCCTGCAAAACTACTGGGACCAGCAAGGTTGTGCTTTGCTCCAACCCTACGACATGGAAGTGGGGGCCGGTACCTCTCACACCGCCACTTTTTTGCGCGCCATTGGTCCTGAGCCATGGCGCGCCGCTTACGTCCAACCCAGCCGCCGCCCCAAAGACGGTCGCTATGGCGAGAACCCCAACCGCTTGCAGCACTACTACCAATACCAAGTGGTGCTCAAACCGGCGCCATCCAACATCTTGGACTTGTATCTGGGTTCGCTGTCGGCCCTGGGCTTTGACCTGAAAAAAAACGATATCCGCTTTGTCGAAGACGACTGGGAGAACCCAACCCTGGGCGCATGGGGCTTGGGTTGGGAGGTGTGGCTCAATGGCATGGAAGTCACCCAGTTCACTTACTTCCAGCAAGTGGGGGGCATCGATTGCCGTCCCATCACGGGGGAAATCACCTACGGCTTGGAGCGCTTGGCCATGTACTTGCAAGGCGTAGACAACGTCTACAACCTGCACTGGACCGACGAACTCAAATACGGTGATGTGTATTTGCAAAATGAAAAAGAGCAATCCGCCTATAACTTTGAGCACAGCGACGCAGACTTCTTGTTCACCGCCTTTGCGGCCCACGAAAAACAAGCCCAATACCTGATCCAGCAGCAACTGGCCCTGCCCGCCTACGAACAAGTGCTCAAAGCGGCCCACACCTTCAACCTGCTGGACGCCCGTGGCGCCATCAGCGTCACCGAGCGCGCCGCCTACATTGGCCGCATCCGCAACTTGGCACGCAGCGTGGCGCAAAGTTATTTCGAAAGTCGCGAACGCTTGGGCTTCCCCATGGCACCGCGCGAGTGGGTGGCGCAACTCAACCAAAAGGCGGCATGACCATGGCCTACACCCTGAGCCCACTAGCGCCCTTGCTGGTTGAACTGCTGGTCGAAGAACTGCCCCCCAAAGCCCTGTCCAAATTGGGGCAAGCCTTTGCGCACGGTATTTTTTCGCAACTCCAAAGCCAAGGCCTATTGGCAGAGGCTGCACAAATCAAGTCCTTCGCCTCACCGCGCCGGCTGGCCGTGCACATCGATAAGGTGCTCACACAGGCCCCAGCGCGCCAAGTGCAACACAAACTCATGCCCGTGAGCGTGGGCTTGGACGCCCAAGGCCAAGCCACCCCAGCGCTGTTGAAAAAACTGGGGGCACTGGGCTTTGATGCTGCCGTGGTGGCCCAACTCCAACGCGCGGGTGAGGGCAAGGCAGAGGTGCTGATGCTGGACCAAACGGTTGACGGCATGGGTTTGGTGCCTGGCTTGCAGTTGGCCCTTGAACACGCATTGGCCAAGCTGCCCATCCCCAAAGTGATGAGCTACCAACTGGAGCAGGGTTGTGAGTTGCCCGGCTGGAGCAGCGTGAGCTTTGTGCGACCCGCCCATGGACTGGTGGCCTTGCATGGCGACCAGGTGTTGCCTGTGCATGCTTTGGGTTTGCAGGCGGGGTCTACCACCCAGGGCCATCGGTTCGAGGCCACCTGCAACCCAGTGCGCATCGCCCATGCGGATGCGTATGCAGACACTTTGCTCAAAGACGGCGCGGTCGTGGCCGATTTTGAGCAACGCCGCGCCGACATCGTGCGGCAACTCAATGCCGCCGCCGCCAACATCGGTGCAGGTGTGCGCCCAATTGAGGACGCAGACTTGCTCGACGAAGTCACCGCTTTGGTCGAGCGGCCCAATGTGCTGATTTGCGCCTTCGAAAAGCAATTCCTCGACGTGCCCCAAGAGTGCCTCATCCTCACGATGAAGGCCAATCAGAAATACTTTCCCCTGCTCGACACCTCGGGCAAGCTCACGCATCAATTTTTGGTGGTCAGCAACATCACCCCTGACGACGCCTCTGCGGTGATCGGTGGCAACGAACGCGTGGTGCGCCCGCGCTTGGCCGACGCCAAGTTTTTCTACGACCAAGACCGCAAAAAGACGTTGGATTCGCGCGTGGCGGGTTTGGACAAAGTGGTTTATCACAACAAACTGGGCACCCAAGGCGAACGCATGCAGCGCGTGTGCGCCATTGCCCACGCCATTGGTTTGCAAATGGGCGGCCAGGCCTTGGCCGACAAAGCCCAGTTGGCGGCCCGCTTGGCCAAAACCGATTTGCTCACCGACATGGTGGGCGAGTTCCCCGAGCTGCAAGGCATCATGGGCCAGTACTATGCGCGCCACGATGGCCATGGCGACGACATCGCCCAAGCCATTGCCGACCATTACCGGCCGCGCTTTGCGGGTGACGAATTGCCCGTCAACGACGTGGGCATCGCCGTGGCCTTGGCCGACAAGTTGGAAACCCTGGTCGGCATGTTTGGCATTGGCAATTTGCCCACCGGCGACAAAGACCCATTTGCCCTGCGCCGCCATGCGCTGGGGGTCATCCGCATGCTGATCGAAAAAGACCTGGCATTGGATCTTCCCTTGCTGATCGCCCTGTGCTTGCCCGTGTTTAGTGACAAAGTCAGCGATGCGTCCCAAGCGCTGATGGACTTCATTGACGAGCGCTTGTCGGGCAATTTGCGCGAGCAAGGCTACTCCGCTCAAGAGGTCGACGCCGTCTTGGCCCTGCATCCACCGCGCTTGGGCGACGTGCCCAAGCGACTGCAAGCCGTGCGCGCCTTCGCCGCCCTTCCCGAAAGCCCCGCCTTGGCCGCAGCCAACAAGCGCATTGCCAACATCCTCAAAAAAGCGGGCGAGGTCGATGCACATGTCAACACAGCGTTGCTCAGCGAAGACGCCGAAAAGCGACTCCACGCCGCCATGCAGCAATTGCTGCCCCCATCTGAGGCGCAGTTCAAGTCTGGCGACTACACCGCGTCCTTGCAAACCTTGGCCGCCTTGCGCGCTCCGGTCGACGCTTTTTTTGAAGGCGTGATGGTCAACGCCGATGAAATGGACTTGCGCTTGAACCGCCAGGGCTTGCTCAAAATGCTGCATGTGGCGATGAACCGCGTGGCCGACTTGTCGCGCTTGGCTGTTTGACACTCCGCGCCCTTAGACCATGAACAACAAACTCGTCATCTTGGACCGCGACGGAACCATCAACCAAGACAGCGACGACTACGTCAAGTCGCCCGAAGAATGGATACCCCTGCCCGGCGCACTGGAGGCTATCGCCCGCCTCAACCACGCGGGCTGGCAAGTGGTGGTGGCCAGCAACCAATCGGGTTTGGGGCGCGGCTTGTTTGACATGGCCACGCTCAATGCCATGCACGCCAAGATGAACAAGTTGTTGACCGCCGTGGGCGGTCGCATCGATGCGGTGTTCTTTTGCCCGCACGGGCCAGAAGACCAATGCAACTGTCGCAAGCCCTTGCCGGGCTTGTTGGAACAAATTGGTGAGCGCTTGGGCATTGTTTTGAACGGCACCCATGTCGTGGGCGACAGCTTGCGCGACCTGCAAGCCGGCGTGGCCGTGGGCTGTGTACCGCACCTGGTGCACACCGGCAAAGGGGTTGTCTTTCAAGGGCAAGCTTTGCCCGACACCTTTCCCAGCCACACCCAGACCCATGCCGACCTGGCGGGCTTTGTGGATTGGTTGTTGGACGAGCCGTCCACGCACTTGCGCAGCCACTGACACCATGGCCTTCATCCGCTCTGTGTTGCATGCGCTGTGGATGTTGATCACCGTGGTGCCCTATGCGTTTCGCATTTTGGGTTTGGCCGCCATGGGTGTGCGCGGCGACCGCTTGTACTGGATCGCCGCTGCATGGTTGCGCCAATGCATCGTCTCGGCTCAATGGATTTTGGGCATTCGCTACCGCATCCAAGGTGAAGATAATTTACCTGTGGGCCAAACCAGCCCGGCCATCTTGTTGGTCAAACACCAATCCACCTACGAGACCTTTTTGTTCCCGGCCATCATGCCCCACCCTTTGGCCTATGTGTTCAAAAAAGAGCTTTTGCGTGTCCCGTTTTTTGGCTGGGCCATGTCGCGCTTGGACATGATCCACATCGACCGCAGCCAGCGCGCCCAGGCCTTCAACAAAGTGGTGCTGCAAGGCCGCGAGCTGCTTGCGCGCGGTATATGGGTCATCATGTTTCCCGAAGGCACACGCATTGCGCGAGGCGAACAAGGCCAATACAAATCCGGCGGCACCCGCTTGGCCATCGAAACCGGTGCCCCCGTCATCCCCATTGCCGTGACCTCGGCCAAGTGCTGGCCGCGCAAAGCCTTCATCAAAACGGCGGGTTGGGTCGATGTCTCCATTGGTGCACCCATACCTTCCGAGGGCCGCGAACCCGAAGAAATGATGGCCCAGGTCCAAGCCTGGATCGAGTCGGAAATGCGCCGCCTCGACCCCGACGCCTACCTCTGAGCGCAGCCCATGAAAAGCTTGGTGCAAATGGCGCTCGACTTGTTCGACCCACCGGCATCCCCGCCCGTGCTGGCGCCAGACCCCCGACCCACCATGGCACTCAGCGACGCCATGGCACCGGCCCAGTTTGCACACCCGCAAGCCAACCGCCAAATCCTGTTGCGCCATACCCGGGTGGCTTACCACTTCAAACGCGCCAAACGCCGCACCATCGGCATGGTGGTCGGGCCCGATGGTTTGGTGGTCAGCGCACCGCGTTGGGTGGTGCTCACTGAGGTTGAATCCGCGCTGCAAGAAAAAGGCGACTGGATTGTGCGCAAGCTCGATGAAATGCGCGAACGCAGCCAACGCATGGCCCAGCAAAACATGGTCTGGCAAGAGGGCAGTTGCTTGCCCTTTTTGGGCGAAACCATGGTCTTGGTGCTCGACCCGGGGCATCAATTCCAAGAGGCGGGCGCCAGCTTGCTGCCACGCAGCCCCGACGCTGCGCCGGATGTGCCCCACCGCTTGTGCCTGGGCTTGCCGCATCACGCCGACCCGTCGCAAATTCGCGATGCCGTTCAGGCCTGGTTGATGCGCCAGGCCAAGCGCATCTTCACCGAGCGGCTCAACCACTTCGCACCCCGCTTACAAGTGCAGTGGCACAAGCTCTCACTCAGCAGTGCCACCACCCGCTGGGGCACGGCCAGTGCCGACGGCGCCATTCGCCTGAACTGGCGCTTGGTGCATTTCAAAATGGATGTCATCGACTACGTGGTGGCACACGAACTCAGCCACCTGCGGGTGATGAACCACGGCCCCCAATTTTGGGAAACGGTGGGCACCGTGGTGCCCGACTACGCCCAGCGCCGCCAACTGCTCAAAGACGACTCTTTGCCACGCTGGTAAAGCGCCACACCCCTTGCGCATCGGCGTTGCGGCGCAACTGACCGGCATGCCACAGGCAGTGCAAATGCGCCACCGCCTCGCCCATGGCGAACGTGGTCTGGTGCAAATCCAATGGGCGCTTGAACAGCACGGGCAGCACATCGTGGGCACTGCAAGCGCGTTGGGCGCAAGCTTGAAACACCTCATCCAACCGGTCCTGGTGGTGCGCATGCAGTTGCGCAATGCGCTCGTGCAAGCCGACAAAAGGCTTGCCATGCGAGGGCAGGGTCAGGGTGTTCTCGGGCAGGGGCTTGAACTTGTCAATCGACTCCAAAAACAAACGCAGGTTATCGGCCTCGGGCTCGGCGTCGTACACGCTCACATTGGTCGAAATGCGCGGCAACACCATGTCGCCACTGATCAGCACGCCTGCATCGGCCTGAAACAAAGCGATGTGCTCGGGGGCGTGGCCGAAACCACTGATGCACTGCCAAGTTTGACCATTGATCAGTACCGCCTGTCCATCTTGCAAGCGGTGAAATTGCGTCGGAATTTTCGGCACCATACCCGCGTAATACGTCGAGCGCCCGCGCACCTGCTCCAGTGAGGCCTCGTCGTGCAAGCCATGCCGCTGAAAAAACGCCGCCGCCGCATCGCCGCCAAAGCTGTCGCGGTGCAAAGTGGCCAACACCGCGGCTTGGTAGTCGGTGAAGCTGATCCACAACTGCGCTTGCCAGCGCTCACACAACCAGTGGCCCAGCCCCAAATGGTCGGGGTGCATGTGGGTCACGATCACCCGCCACAGCGGAGCGCCTTGCAGGTGCTGGTCCAACACCGCTTGCCAATGTTGGCGCGTCATCGGGTTGTCAATGCCGCAATCCACGGCTGTCCAGCCCACCACGCCATCGCGCACATCGCGCAGCAGCCACAAATTGATGTGGTCCAAGGCGAAGGGCAGGCCCATGCGCAACCAAAACACGCCCGGGGACACCTCCAAGGTGTCGCCAGGTGCCGGCAACTGGTCGCCCAGGGGGTAGTGGAGTCGGTTTTCGAGTGGCGTCATGGGTGAATTCATGGATAATTGACGTTTACGTAAACGTCATGGGCATTGTAGGCGGCGGCTTCAGCGCCAAGCCTCTTGCCCTGTCACACAAGGGCCAAGCCCAACACAAACGCACATGGCAAGCACTTACAGCATCAGCGACCTGGCCAAAGAGTTCGACCTCACCACCCGTGCCATGCGCTTTTACGAAGATTTGGGCTTGCTGCAACCTACGCGCACGGGGCCTGGCGGTCGCAACCGCACCTACTCCAACCGCGACCGCACCCGTTTGCGCCTGACCCTGCGCGCCAAACGCCTGGGCTTGTCCTTGACCGAGGCGCGCGACCTCATCGACATGTACGACAGCCCGCGCGACACCGTGCCGCAATTGGAAAAGTTCCTGCTCATCTTGGCTGAACACCGCAGCCAGTTGGAGGCGCAATTGGCCGAAATCGAGGTCAACCTCGACGAAGTCAAAGCCCACGAAAAAGAAGCCCGTGCCCTGCTCATCAAACACCGCAAAAAGGCCAAACCATGAATGCCGATCAAATTGCCCACGACCGCGTACAACAAAGCTTTGAGCGCCAAGGCATGCTGCGCGTCATGGGCGTCGAATTGGTGCGCGTGCAAGTGGGTGAAGTGGAGCTGCGCTTGCCCTACAGCGACGCCGTGACCCAACAACAAGGTGGCTTCCATGGCGGCGCGATGGGCGCATTGGCCGATGTGGCGGCGGGCTATGCCGGCCTCACCGTGGCCGCGCCCGACAGCGAAGTCACCACCGTCGAATACAAAATCAATTTCCTCGCGGCGTTCCAGGGCGGCGATTTGCGCGCCATTGGCAAAGTGGTGCGCGCGGGTAAGCGCATCATCGTCACCACCGCCGAGGTAAGCCACCATGCGCCCGATGGCCAAGTGCGCGACTGCGCCTTGATGCAACAAACCCTGGCCCCAGTGCCCAAAACCTATTGAGCTCCAACGACCCTTGCCCTGCGTCATCAGCTCCAACCGACCGACCCTAATGCACCCCTGACCGCACCATGAGCAAAACCCTTGCCGAATTATTCGACCGCAATCGCCAGTGGGCCACCGACACCGAGGCGCACACCCCCGGTTTTTTCACCGGATTGCTGGCGCAACAAAAACCCAAATACATGTGGTTGGGTTGTGCCGACAGCCGCGTTCCGGCCAATGAGCTGGTCGATCTGCTACCGGGGGAGTTGTTTGTTCACCGCAATGTGGCCAATTTGCTGGTTCATTCGGACCTCAATGCCCTGAGCGTCATCCAATATGCCGTCGATGTGCTCGAGGTTCAGCACATCATTGTGGTGGGCCACAGCAACTGTGGCGGCATCCGGGCCGCCTTGAACAACCAACGCGCCGGCCTGGTCGACAACTGGTTGCGCCATGTGCAAGACGTGCGCGACGCCCAAGCAGGCTTTTTGATGGCCTTGGACGAAAGCCTGCGCGTGGATGCACTGGTGGAGCTCAACGTCTTGGAGCAAGCCCGCAACGTGTGCCGCACCACCGTTGTCTCCGACGCCTGGCAGCGCGGCCAAACCGTGGTCGTGCACGGCTGGGTCTATGGTTTGCACAATGGTTTGCTGCAAGACATGGCGGTCACCGCCGAAAATGCCGATGAAGTCAACCCGGCCTATGACCATGCCTTGCGGGCCTTGCACCAACGCTGGCGTGCGCGGCATCAAGCCTTGCCAACCCATACCTGAGCCCCACCTTGAACGAGGTCACACCGCATGTTTCCCCAGCGACTCGACTCCGCCCTGGCCTACGACATCGCCAAAGCCATGATGGACGGCTTCAACCACCACTACCGGTTGTTTCGGGCCGAGTCGGCGCGGGCCAAACACCGCTTTGAAACCGCCGACTGGCATGGCCAGCAACGCGCCCAGCGCGAGCGCATTGCGTTTTACGACTTGCGCGTCAAAGAATGCTCCACCCGTTTGGAGCGCGAGTTCAAAGCCCATCAACAGGCCATGGAGGTGTGGCAACAGGTCAAGCTGCACTTCATCGGCTTGCTGGTGGACCACCACCAACCCGAATTGGCCGAAACCTTTTTCAATTCGGTGACCACCAAAATCCTGCACCGCAGTTATTTTCAAAACGACTTTATTTTTGTGCGCCCAGCGGTCAGCACCGAATACATCGAAAGCGACGGCCCGAACGCCCGGCCCACCTACTTCTCTTGGTATCCGCAGTCGAATGAATTGCGCCCGGTCCTGCTGGACATGGTGCGCCATTACGGCTTGCACTGCCCATTTGAAAACATCGAGCGCGATGTCGATGCGGTGCTGCTGCGCTTCAATGCCATCTTGGGCTCTGTCAAAACCCGCGCCAATTTTCAAATCCAAACCCTCTCCAGCCTGTTCTACCGCAACAAGGGTGCGTACCTGGTGGGCAAGGTCATCAATGGTTTTCATGAGCAGCCCTTTGCCCTGCCCATCTTGCACAACCCGCAAGGCCAGTTGGTCATCGACGCGGTGCTCAGCGGCGAGGACGACTTGCTCATGTTGTTCAGTTTTGCGCGGGCCTACTTCATGGTCGACATGGAGGTGCCATCGGCCTATGTGCAATTTTTGCGCGGCATGATGCCGCGCAAACCGCGAGCCGAGTTTTACAACGCGCTGGGCCTGATCAAACAGGGCAAAACCCTTTTTTACCGCGACTTCCTCTCCCACCTGCGCCACAGCAGCGACGCTTTTCGCATTGCACCCGGCATCAAAGGGATGGTCATGTTGGTGTTTGACCTGCCCTCGTTTCCCTATGTGTTCAAAGTCATCAAAGACTTTTACCCCGCCCCCAAAGACACCAGCCGCGAGCAAATCAAAGGCAAGTACTTGCTGGTCAAACAGCACGACCGGGTGGGGCGCATGGCCGACACCATGGAGTACAGCAATGTGGCCTTTCCGCGCGAGCGCTTCAGCGACGAGCTTCTCGCAGAAATCGAAAAATTCGCCCCCAGCCAGTTGGAGATCACCCACAACAGCACCACAGGCAAGGCAGAGGTGGTCATCAAACACATCTACATCGAGCGGCGCATGATCCCGCTCAACCTGTATTTGCAAGAGGCCTTCGACGCCCCGCAAGACCCGCGCTCACAACAGCAATTGGCGCGCAGCGTCATCGAGTACGGCAATGCCATCAAGGATTTGTTGGCCGCCAACATCTTTCCCGGCGACATGCTGTGGAAAAACTTTGGCGTTACCCGCCACGGCAAAGTGGTGTTTTACGACTACGACGAAATCGAATACCTCACCGACTGCCACTTCCGCGCCGTGCCCGCGCCGCGCAATGAAGAAGACGAAATGTCGGGCGAAATTTGGTACCACGTGGGCCCACGCGATGTGTTCCCCGAAACTTTTGGCCCGTTCTTGCTGGGCAACCCGGCGGTGCGCGAGGTGTTCATGCAGCACCACGCCGACCTGCTCGACCCCATGTACTGGCAAAGCCACAAAGAAAAAATCCAAGCCGGCCACGTCCACGATGTGTTCCCCTACGACGCCGACAAGCGCTTGCCGCACCGGCGCAGCACCGCCACCCTTTAGCCCTCACGTTGAACCCCACAGGAGACCCCCATGTCCGAATCCATCGTCATCGTCAGCGCTGCCCGCACCCCCATGGGCAGCTTTCAAGGCGACTTCGCCAGCCTCAGCGCCCACGACCTGGGTGGTGTGGCCATCGCCGCCGCCATGGCGCGTGCCGGCATTGACCCTGCCTTGGTCACCGAAGTGCTGATGGGCAACTGCCTGATGGCGGGCCAAGGCCAAGCCCCAGCGCGCCAAGCGGCGTTCAAAGGCGGCTTGCCCGCCAGTGCGGGCGCAGTCACCTTGTCCAAAATGTGCGGCTCGGGCATGCGCGCAGCAATGTTTGCCCACGACATGTTGCATGCGGGCAGCCACGACGTGATCGTCGCCGGTGGCATGGAAAGCATGACCAACGCCCCCTACCTCATGCTCAAAGGCCGTGCTGGCTACCGCATGGGCCACGACCGCATTTACGACCACATGATGCTCGACGGTTTGGAAGACGCCTATCAACCGGGCCGCAGCATGGGCACCTTTGGCGAAGACTGTGCCGCCAAATACCAATTCAGCCGGGCCCAACAAGACCATTTCGCCACCGCCAGCGTTGAGCGCGCCAAAGCCGCCACTGCATCCGGCGCCTTTGCCACCGAAATCGCCCCCGTCACGGTCAAAGATCGCACCGGTGAGCGCATCATCCATATCGACGAAGGCCCGGGCAAAGTCAAGCTCGACAAAATCACCAGCCTCAAACCTGCTTTTCAGAAAGACGGCACCATCACTGCGGCCTCCAGCTCATCCATCAACGATGGCGCTGCCGCTTTGGTGCTGATGCGCGAGGGCACGGCCAAACAACTCGGGTGCAAGCCCTTGGCGCGCATCGTCAGCCATGCCACCCATGCGCAAGCGCCTGAATGGTTCTCTACCGCGCCGGTGGGCGCCAGCCAAAAGGCGCTGGACAAGGCCGGATGGCAAGTCAAAGACGTGGACTTGTGGGAAATCAACGAAGCCTTTGCCGTCGTGCCCATGGCCTTGATGCATGAACTCCATGTCTCACACGACAAAGTCAATGTGCACGGCGGTGCTTGCGCCTTGGGTCACCCCATCGGCGCGTCCGGTGCGCGCATCATGGTGACCTTGATCCACGCCCTGCAAGCCAAGGGTTTGAAGCGTGGCCTCGCCACCCTGTGCATTGGTGGTGGCGAAGGCACGGCCATGGCCCTGGAGTTGATGTAAAACACTTGGTCACGCATCCAATGGGGTGTCGTTTTGGATGCGCGTCATATTTTGTGTGCACTTACAAATGCGAGATGACCTGTGTCATAGTGCAGGTTGACGTTGACGTCAACGTCAACTAAAGTCGCTTTTTCACTTTGTGGCTTGCCATGTCGGTTCTCACCTCCCATTTATCCCCCCGCTCGCAAGACTTTGTGGCCAATGCCCAGGCCATGCAAGCCGCCGTGGCCGATTTGCGTGCCCAGTTGCAAGCCAGCGCCTTGGGCGGTGGCGAGGCGGCACGGGCCAAGCAGCTGGCGCGGGGCAAGCTGCCGCCGCGTGAGCGGGTGGCCTTGTTGCTCGACCCTGGCACGCCTTTTCTGGAGTTGTCGCCCCTGGCCGCACTGGCCATGTACCCGGACCGCGACGGCAGCGACAGCGCACCCTGCGCTGGCCTGATTGCCGGCATTGGCCGGGTGAGCGGCGTGGACTGCATGGTGGTGTGCAACGACGCCACGGTGAAGGGCGGCACTTATTACCCGATGACGGTGAAAAAACACCTGCGCGCCCAAGAGGTGGCCCAGCAAAATCAGTTGCCCTGTATATATCTAGTGGACTCGGGCGGCGCCAACCTGCCCAACCAAGACGATGTCTTCCCCGACAAAGAGCACTTTGGCCGCATCTTCTACAACCAAGCCAATATGAGCGCCCAAGGCATTGCGCAAATCGCGGTGGTCATGGGCAGTTGCACCGCCGGTGGCGCTTATGTGCCGGCCATGAGCGACGAGACCATCATCGTGAAAAACCAAGGCACCATCTTTTTGGGTGGGCCACCGTTGGTGAAGGCCGCCATTGGAGAAATTGTGTCGGCCGAAGACTTGGGCGGCGGCGATGTGCACACCCGTTTGTCTGGCGTGGCCGACCATTTGGCCGACAACGACGCCCATGCCATTGCATTGGCGCGTGAAGCCGTGGCGCGTTTGAACCACCGCAAAGAGGTGCAACTGGCGGTGCGCGAAGCGCGTGCGCCGCTTTACGACGCGCAAGAGCTGCACGGCGTGATTCCCACCGACACCAAAAAGCCGTATGACGTGCGTGAAATCATCGCCCGCATCGTCGATGGCTCGGAGTTGCACGAGTTCAAGCCGCGTTTTGGCAGCACCTTGGTGTGTGGTTTTGCCCATGTGGAGGGCATGCCGGTGGGCATCATCGCCAACAACGGCGTGTTGTTTTCCGAGTCGGCGCAAAAGGGTGCGCACTTCATCGAGCTGTGTTGCCAGCGCAAAATTCCGCTGGTGTTTTTGCAAAACATCACCGGCTTCATGGTCGGGCGCAAGTATGAAAACGAGGGCATTGCCCGCCACGGTGCCAAGATGGTCACCGCGGTGGCCACCGCGCAGGTGCCCAAATTCACCTTCATCATTGGCGGCAGTTATGGCGCGGGCAACTACGGCATGTGTGGCCGCGCCTTCAACCCGCGCTTTTTGTGGATGTGGCCCAATGCCCGCATCTGCGTGATGGGCGGCGAGCAAGCCGCCAGCGTGCTGGCCACGGTGCGCCGCGACGGCATCGAGGCCAAAGGCGGCCGTTGGAGCGCCGCCGAAGAAGCCGCGTTCAAGCAACCCCTGCTCGACCAATTCGCCCACCAATCCCACCCCTATTACGCCAGCGCCCGCTTGTGGGACGATGGCGTGATCGACCCGGCCGACACCCGACGGGTGCTGGCGCTGGGCCTGTCCGCCGCGCTGAACGCGCCGATTCCCGAGACACGCTTTGGTGTGTTCCGCATGTAATGTGTATGATTGCGACTTTTAATACACATTGAGGGCGGTCTATGCGAACCAATATCGATATCAATGACGACTTGATGGCGGCTGCCATGGCCGCAGGCGGCTTCAAAACCAAACGCGAGGCGGTGGAAGAGGGCTTGCGTTTGCTCAGTCGCCGAAAAGTTTATGAGGGCTTGCTCGCCTTGCGTGGCAAATTGCAATGGGACGATTCGGATGCGGGCTGGGCGAGTGCTGCTGAACAACCCGTCACAGTGCAAGAACCCAAGGCCACCTATCAAGGCAAGCCCTCAACCCGTGGACGCGGCGCATCTAAATGATCTTGGTGGACACCAGCGTGTGGATTGACTTTTTTCGCGGCCAGCGCAGTGCGGCCTGCGAGGCGTTGGCGCAGTGCCTTGGCGACGCCAGTGTGGAGGTCGGTATGCCTGACTTGGTGTTGTTCGAGGTGATGCGCGGGTTTCGCGAAAACCGCGCCATGCACGAGGCGCAAGCCTTGCTTACTGCATTGCCCGCCGTCGAGTTGGGCGGTGCCGACAACGCACTCGAGGCCGCCGCACGCTACCGACAACTGCGTGCCCAAGGGCGCACGGTCAACAGCCCCATCGATGTGCTTTTGGCCAGCTATTGCATGGACCAAGGACACGTGCTGCTGCACAACGATGCCGACTTTGAATCGCTGCAAATTCTTGGAGGCCTGGACACATGGCCGCATTAACAGCCGTCATTGCGAGCCCCTTCGTCATTGCGAGCGAAGCGAAGCAATCTCCAGCAAGGTCGCTTCGTCGCTGCGCTCCTCGCGATGACGCATTAAATTTTTGAATCAACTCACAAAGCCACTCTTATGAACCACATCTACCACCTGCCCGAACACCAAACCCTGCGCGATCAAATGCAGCGCTTCTTGGAGCGCGAAGTCGAGCCCTATGGCCTGGAGTGGGAAAAGGCCGGCAAAGTGCCCCGCGAGGTGCTGCGCAAAATGGGCCAAGCCGGTTTCTTTGGCCTGATGTACGAAAGCGAATACGGCGGTGCCGAAGCCGATGCGCTGACTAATTTGGTGTTTGCCGAAGCGCTGTCGCAGTCTACGTTTGCCGGCTTCATCGTCAGCGTCTTGGTGCACACCGACATGGCCAGTCCGCATTTGCACCACGCAGGCACCAAGGTGCAAAAAGCCAAGTACATGCCCAGCATCATCGCGGGCGAGACCATCAGCGCGGTGGCCATGACCGAACCCGGTGCGGGTTCTGACTTGTCGGGCATGCGAAGCACCGCCCAGCGAGACGGCGACGGCTGGGTGCTCAACGGCACCAAGATGTTCATCACCAACGGCGTGCACGCCAATGTGTATTTCGTCGCTGCCAAAACCGGCCCTGGCAAACACCAAATGTCGATGTTCATCGTGGAAAAGGGCACGCCCGGTTTCAGCGTGGGCCGCTCCTTGGACAAAACCGGTTGGCTGTGTTCAGACACGGCCGAGTTGGTGCTCGACAACGTGCGCTTAGGGCCAGAGGCCTTGTTGGGCGAGCAAGACAAAGGCTTTTACGCCTTGATGCGCAACTTGCAAACCGAGCGCATCGCTTTGGCGGCCATGGCGGTCGGCCACTGCCAGCGTGCGATTGAATTGACCTTGGACTATGTGCGCCAACGCCAAGCTTTTGGCAAAGCCCTGTGGGACATGCAGCACATCCGCCAACGCATCGCCATGCTGGACGCCAAAACCCGCGCTGCGCGGCAACTGATGTACCACTGCGCCTGGTCGGTCACGCAAGACCACGACATCGTGCAAGAGGTGTCCATGCTGAAAGCCTTGACCGGCGACTTGGTCAACGAAGTGGTGGGCGGCTGCCTGCAGTTTTGGGGCGGCATGGGCTATATGCGCGAAGCGCCCATTGAGCGCCTGTGGCGCGACGCTCGCGTGCTCGCCATCGGTGGCGGTGCCACCGAGGTGATGTTGGAAGAAGTGGCCAAGCGCTACTGAGCCTTGCCCACGTGTGGGCGGCCCTGTGTGGCTGCCAGACTTTTTTGAATCCACTGAGACAAGCCATTCATGAGCACCACCTGCATCGAAGTTCGTCACCCCAGCCCTGAGCGCACCGAGGTGTGGC
>Ga0209033_1000769_pt1 | contig 18810 bp, 20 predicted proteins | sample LauGreFa1BDMLBDN_2_FD_188218 | JGI IMG/M metagenome (GOLD analysis project Ga0209033, IMG submission 188218) | Freshwater lake microbial communities from Lake Michigan, USA - Fa13.BD.MLB.DN (SPAdes) (version 2) | ecosystem: Environmental > Aquatic > Freshwater > Lake | place: Lake Michigan, USA...
GCGCGCAAGTTCCGCACCGCCTTCTTCATTAATAACGCGAATGTAGGCATTGCGCACTTGTCCAAAGTTTTGTTTGCGTATTTCGCCTTCGTGAATAGTCACGCAAAATACTACTTTATCTAACTCAGCAGGAATTTTTGAAAGTTCAACTTTGATGGTTTCATCATCACCATCACCCGCACCGGTCGTATTGTCACCAGTATGTTGAACCGCCCCATCAGCCACTACTTTATTATTGTAAAAACAAAAATCGCTGTCGCTACGTACTTTGCCATCTGCTTTCACAAGGAAAGCGTTACTATCTAAATCGAAGCCTGCGCCATCGGTTGCGCGTGCGTCCCACCCAAGACCAACGATCAATTTATTGAGGTTGGGGGTTTCTTTACTTAAATTAACATTACCGCCTTTACTTAATGAAATTGCCATGGTGTACGCTCCAAAATTGCTGTTGTTTTATTGTTGTTTTAAATGATAAATGTGCGTTTGCACACCAAACATTATGTGGACGGTAATGTTAAAAAACAAGGTCAAGATAAAAATTGATGGCGATATTTTAAGGTAATATCAATGTAGTTTAGCGTGAAAAATTCTGCTAAACTTCACGCTGAAGTATTCTAAAAAATAAAAATAATGGAAGAACAACGAAGCGTGGTTTGAAAACTAAACCGCGCTTTTTTTCGCTGTATTGATTGAGCTAACATACTGAGTAACGATGTCTGAGAGTTATTTACTTGAGCGTGATCCTGTGCTTGATGGTCTAAAAACGCCCCCTAATTCTATTCATGCAGAACAATCTGTTTTAGGATCACTAATCATTGATAATAGTGCTTGGGACGCGGTGGCGGACAAACTTTCTGAGGGCGATTTTTATTTACGTTCACATAAGTTAATTTTTCGCGCTATTTCGCAATTAGCCGAGCAACTAATCCCATTTGATATTATTACTTTATCTGAATCTTTAAAGTCATTAGGTGACTTGGAATCTGTGGGTGGTTTGTCTTATCTGATTGTTTTATCTAAGGACACGCCTTGCGCGACGAATGTTGAAGCCTATGCGGATATTGTGCGCGATAAATCCATTTTGCGTCAGCTAATTCATGCCGGAACCACCATTGCGAGCTCCGTCTATCAAACCGAAGGGCGAACAACGGAGGAATTACTCGAAATTGCAGAGCAGCAAGTTTTTAAGATTGCTGAGCAAAATCATAAAGCGAGTGATACTGGATTTGTCGGGATTCGCGCATTAGCAAAGAAAACAATTGAAAAAATTGAGTTACTTTCTGAAAGTAAAGGGACTATTACAGGAGCATCAACTGGGTTTGATGATTTAGATGCGTTGACGTCAGGTCTTCAGCCTGCGGATTTAATTATTGTTGCAGGTCGTCCTTCGATGGGTAAAACGACGGTGGCCATGAATATTGCCGAAAATTTTGCAATTAAAGGTCAAAAGCCTGTAGCAGTTTTCAGTTTAGAGATGCCAGGTGATGCCATTGTTATGCGGATGATGTCGTCACTGGGTGGCATTGAACAGCAGCGCGTGCGCTCAGGTGACTTAGACGATAATGATTGGCCACGACTCACCATGGCGCTGACGATGCTGAATAGCACAAAAATTTTTATTGATGACAGTGCGGCACTTTCACCAAGTGAAATTCGCGCGAGAGCAAGACGTCTTGCGCGTGAACATGGTCAATTAGGGCTTGTGGTGGTAGATTATTTACAATTGATGCAGTCGCCCACCAGTGGTGAGAGTCGTGTACAGCAAATTTCAGATATTTCACGCGGCTTAAAAGCATTAGCGAAAGAATTAAATGTACCTGTGATTGCACTTTCACAGCTAAATCGTAATTTAGAACAACGTCCAAATAAACGTCCAGTGATGTCTGATTTACGTGATTCAGGGGCGATTGAGCAGGATGCGGATTTGATTTTATTTATTTATCGTGATGAAGTTTATAATGAAAATAGTCCCGAAAAAGGGACTGCAGAATTAATTATTGGAAAACAGCGAAATGGACCTTTAGGAACGGTGCGTTTAATGTTCCAAGGACAATATTCACGATTCCAAAATTGCGCAAATCCAAGTCATTACAGTTCCTATAGTGACGAATAGTGTTAACCCTTTTATTTTTTAAACAACGAGTTAAGTAAAATGACATTACCCATTTATGATTATGCCGCGTTAAGCGATGAAGAATGTGATGAACGTATTGTGGCTGCTAAAGCAAAATTAGGTGAGCGTTGTGTCATTTTAGGCCATCATTATCAACGCAATGAAGTATTTAAGCATGCCGATTTTTCTGGGGATTCACTTAAACTCTCCAAAGATGCCGCGCAATCAACTGCAGAATTTATTGTGTTTTGTGGTGTGCATTTTATGGCTGAAGTGGCGGACATTCTGTCTCGTCCCGAGCAAATCGCCATTCTGCCAGATTTAGCGGCAGGTTGTTCCATGGCAGATATGGCCAATTTGATGAAGGTGAATCAATGTTGGAGTGAACTTGCGCAAGTGCTTGATGTTGAAAATGAAGTAACGCCAGTGACTTACATTAATTCCGCTGCAGATTTAAAAGCATTTTGTGGTGAACATGGTGGGATTGTTTGTACTTCATCAAATGCGCAAAAGATTTTGGAGTGGAGTTTTGATCGCCGTGAGAAAGTGCTATTTTTCCCCGATCAACATTTAGGGCGCAATACTGCGTTTCGCATGGGTATGCCTTTAGAGGATATGGTTGTCTGGGATTTCACAAAACCGATGGGCGGACTCACCGCAGAGCAAATCAAAAAAGCCAAATTGATTTTATGGGACGGTTTTTGCTCAGTGCATCAAATGTTCAAGCCGCAGCACATTGATGATTTTCTTGTGCAATTTCCTGAAACCAAAATTATCGCGCACCCTGAAGCGTGTTTTGAAGTTTGTCAAAAAGCGGATTATGTTGGCTCAACCGAGTTTATTTTAAAAACGGTTCGTGCCTCAGAGTCGGGTAGTCGATGGTTGGTGGCAACCGAACTCAATTTGGTTAATCGTCTAAATGAAGAAAGCCAAGCCGAAGGGAAGAATGTTCATTTTATGTCACCTATGCTTTGCATGTGTTCCACCATGTTTAGAACCGATCCACAGCATTTAGCGTGGGTACTGGAGAACTTAGTTGAAGGTCATGTGGTGAATCAAATTTCTGTGTCAGAAAAAGACGCTAAACTCGCTAAAGAAGCGCTAAATGCGATGCTTGAACTCGTATAAGAGATATAGTTTATAAACAAAAAGCCGCGCATCGACTTTTTTTGATGAGCGGCTTTTTATGTTTTGTTAAACATTTTAAGAGGTTCTCTTGCAAATGCCAATTTGGGTAAGACGATAACGGGTTTGATTATCAATTTAATGCGATTTTAACTGCATCTTGCAGTTGTTGGTATGCAAAAGGTTTGTGTAAAAGGCCTTTCAATCCATGAATTTCATTGGAATTCACATTAAGAGTGCGTCGACCACCCGACATGGCAATTATTGCCTGATCAGGATTCGATATAAGTATGTCTGCTATCAATTCAATGCCATTTTTGTTTGGCATAACAATATCCGTGATGATTAAATCGGGTTTGATTTGATGAAAAGATTGAACGCCTTCTATACCGTCTTGAGCAGTAAAAACTTCATGACCATCTCTTATCAATAATTTACGGATTAAATTACTCATTTGTTTGTCATCATCAATCACTAATATTTTTACCATATATTGTTGCCTTTAATGGAATTAAACATTTTACCGTTTTATTTGAGCGAGTATTTTCAATAATAATCTGTTTATATATTCGTGCGTAAAGCAAATTAGTATCGATAAACATGGCTTAATTTAATCAATAAAAATATGTTTATGCATCCCTCAAATGGGTGATAGATTGTTAAATTTTCATTTTTTTAATGAAATTTATACTGATTTTAAATGGTAATGAAGAATTGAAAAGCAGGGGGAATGGGTTTGTCAGCTAGCATTTATCGATAACGACTTTTTCTTTTTCGATTTTTTTTGCGACTTGCTGTAGTTGTTTGTGTTCGAGGAGTTTTGATAAAAGTATTGTAAAGTTTAAACCCCAAAATGAGCGAAGCTAAAACAAACGTAATACAGTTGGCGAAAATAATGACATTGTTTTTTGTATAGATACCATAAACTAGCCAGAAAAAAACGCCAAGTGTAAAGGCGCTATACATACTCAGCGATAAAGATTCTGTATCTCGTGTACGCAGAGTTAACATAGCCTGCGGCAAGAAGGAGAGGGTGGTTAGCGTGGCAGCAAAATACCCGATAATATCAATATTTGACATGTTTAAATTAACACCAAATTATCACGGTGTATGAGCTCTAAATCGTCTGCATAGCCAAGTATTGATTGAAAATCTGCGCTGCTTTTACCTGCAATTTTTCGCGTTTCTTCACTGCCGTAATTGACTAAGCCTCGCGCGATTTCTACGCCATTTTGATCCAGACACGACACCAATTCACCACGTTCAAACTGTCCTGTTGCCCATTTTACGCCAACAGCGAGTAAGCTTTTGCCGTTATTTTTGAGCATATCTACTGCGCCATTATCGAGTACAAGCTGGCCTTTTACTTGCAATTGTCCAGCAAGCCAGCGTTTACGTGCAAGCAGAGGCTCAATATCAGGTAGAAAATGTGTGCCGATGACATCACCCTTTAACACAGATTGAATTACATTGTTTGTCGCGCCTGCCGCAATGACTGTTGCCGCACCAGAGCGAGCAGCAAGTCGCGCAGCACTTACTTTGGTTGACATGCCGCCTCGCCCAAGGCCGCTGCGACTTTCTCCTGCCATACTTTCTAAGCGTTCATCATTGACGTTAATTTGAGAAATTAACGTGGCATCAGTGTCGACGCTGGGATCGGCTGTAAATAAACCTTGTTGATCAGTGAGAATCAACAGTAAATCAGCTTCAACTAAATTAGCCACAAGTGCCGCTAGCGTATCATTATCACCAAAACGGATTTCTTCGGTGGCGACGGTATCATTTTCGTTAATGACAGGTACCACGCCAAAGGCTAATAACGTTAAAAGGGTGCTGCGAGCATTTAAATAACGTTGGCGATTGGATAAATCATCGTGCGTTAATAATACTTGCGACGCGTGAATGTCGTGTTGCTGGAAGGTATCATCAAACACGCGAACGAGCCCCATTTGCCCGACAGCGGCTGCAGCTTGAAGTTCATGAAGGGTGGTTGGGCGTGATTTCAATCCAAGGCGCCAAACGCCTTCAGCTACAGAGCCAGAGGATACCAAAATGACATCAACACCCGATTTACGCAATGCGGCCATTTGCTCAACCCATTGTGCAATTGCAATTTTATCTAATCCTTTGCCGCCTTTGGTGAGCAGTGAGCTACCAATTTTGACAACTATGCGTTTCGCATTTTTAAAATTTTCACGACTGTTCATTTTTCTTAACCTGCCGCTGTGCTTCTAAAAATTCCATAATGGCAAACATCAATTCGCGCGTCCCTTGACCGTTAATGGCGGCAATTTTGAATACGGGTGCAGTCCAATTTAGTGCATCAATAATTTCTTGGCAATGCGCATCAAGTTCTTCATCAAGAACGCGATCGACTTTATTCAAAATTAACCAACGTGGTTTATTGGCTAAATTATCATTCCATTTTTCAACTTCGGCAATAATTTTACGCGCTGCTGAAACAGGCGATTCACTGCTTTCATAGGGTTCAATATCAATGATATGAAGGAGTAATCCTGTGCGATCTAAATGTTTTAGGAATTGTAAACCAAGTCCTGCTCCTTCAGAGGCGCCTTCAATGACACCGGGAATGTCTGCAATGACAAAACTGCGCAATTCATCAATACGAACCACCCCTAAATTCGGGTAGAGCGTGGTGAAAGGATAATCAGCCACTTTGGGGGTAGCGGATGAAACTGAGCGAATTAAACTTGATTTCCCCGCGTTTGGCATACCGAGTAAACCGACGTCAGCGATAAGAGTCAGTTCTAAGTTGAGTAAACGATGTTCACCAGGTGTTCCTTTACTGGCTTTTTGTGGGGCGCGGTTAATACTGCTTTTGAATCGCGTATTACCTAAACCGTGGAAGCCGCCTTGCGCCACTAATAATGTTTCACCTTCTGTGGTTAAATCACCAAGAATTTCACCTGTTTCAGAGTCGCAAACGCGTGTCCCAAGTGGTACGTTAACATAATAATCATCACCTTGACGGCCTGTACAATTACGCGCCATTCCATTTTGGCCGCGTTGAGCACGGTAAACGGCTTGATAGCGAAAATCAACAAGCGTGTTGATGTTCTCAACTGCCATAAGATAGACGCTTCCGCCATTTCCACCATCGCCACCATCAGGGCCACCCATGGGGATAAATTTTTCGCGGCGAAAGCCGATTGCACCATTACCACCATCACCGGCTTCTACGCGCACCTGTGCTTCGTCAACAAATTTCATACTTTACTCAACAAAATCGAACTGATATAAACGAAAAAAGCCCCAACCAGCAAGGAGGAGCTTCTTAAGTCATTGCCGCTGGCCGTTTAGGGCGAGCGAATTATTTATGCGGCAACAACGCTAACAAATTTACGGTTGTTTGGGCCTTGCACTTTGAAAACCACAATACCGTCAATTGTTGCAAACAGCGTGTGATCTTTACCGCAACCAACATTTGCACCTGCGTGGAAATGGGTGCCGCGTTGGCGAACGATAATGCTACCTGAAGTCACTACTTCACTGCCATAACGTTTAACGCCAAGACGTTTTGAATTCGAGTCACGTCCGTTGCGGGTACTACCGCCAGCTTTCTTATGAGCCATTTTAAACTCCTATTTTTTAAGCTGAAATGCCAGTAATCTGGATTTCAGTATAATATTGACGATGTCCCATAGTTTTCATATGGTGTTTACGACGTCTAAATTTAACAATTTTAATTTTTTTGTGTCTACCTTGTGATAGAACCGTTGCAGTGACTTTGCCGCCAACTAAGAAAGGTAAACCTACTTTCACATCGCCATTGTCTTCAACCATTAAAACTTTATCAAATTCGATGCTATCGCCTTCGCCAAGTTCTAATTTTTCTACTTTTAAGTAGCTGCCTTTTTCTACGCGGTATTGTTTACCGCCTGTTTCAATTACCGCATACATCAGCGTAAACTCCTAAGCTTATAATCTATAAATATATAGTAAAGCTTATGATTATATTTTCATTAAGCGATTTCGTCAATCTTTAGATTTTAAAATTAACATTTTACATTTCGTTATTGAGGCAGGTCATCTAAATTATTTTCATAAATACCACTCAATTTACGCTTAAATTCATCGGTAATGAGCCCTGCATCCTGGCGACTTTTTACAACGCGTGGCGTGATTAACACAACGAGTTCAGTTTTGTCTTTTGTTCTCGTTTTGCTGCCAAATAATGTGCCGAGAATAGGAATGTCGTGAAGCAGTGGGAGTCCATTGTTGTCGTCAGTATTATTATCTTTAATCAATCCGCCTAAAACGATAGTTTCACCACTTTGCACAGCAACTGAACTGTTAATCTCGCGTGTTAAAATTGACGGATTCGTTCCATTTGCAGGAATTGCTCCTGGATCTTCTACGCTTTGCGTCACTTCCATAGTAACCAGTCCATTGGCGTTAACACGTGGTTTGATTTTGAGTTTGACACCGGTTTTTCGTTGCTGTTGCTGACTAAAGACGTTGTTTGATGTGCTACCTGTGGTATTTGTGTTGTTTAGCGAACCAAGCGATCCGGTCATTAATGAAATTTCTTTACCGACTTGAATGCTAGCTTCTTGATTATTTAAAACCATGAGTGATGGGGAGGAAATGACATTGACGTTATTGTTTGAGGCCTCTGCATTTAATACCGCTTTAATATCGCCTGATTTACTTAAAAAAGAATAACCAAATCCACCGGTTGCGGCACCGGCTGCGAGTGCACCCAGATCATTACTTTCAATAATATTTTGGCCTCCATTGCTGTGATTGAAATACCATTGAATGCCGTATTTCAAATTATCGGTCAGTGTGACTTCCACAATGGTTGCATCGACTAAGACTTGCAGCGGCATGACATCAAGTTGATTCACAATCGGGCGAATAATTTCATATTCTTGGGCTGTTGCCACGATAATCAATGAATTATTGGCTTCGTCGGCAACAATACGCACATCGCCCACGTTCGCCACTTTTGCGTCACTGTTTCCACTCGACACGCTACGCGGTGGTGTATTTTTCTTGGTGTCAAAAGACGATTTGCTGTCGCTGGATTTATTGGTTAATTCACCGGCTTTTTTATCATTAGCTAGTTTGGGTGATTTGTCCCGACGTGATGAAGACGTGCTACTGCTGCTACCATTGCCGAAAATATCGTTTAACGTGTTGGCAAGTTCGACTGCATCAACGTGCTGCACTTTGTAAACATTCACACCACCGCCATTGGCTGAGTTTGCGCGATCAAGACGCATAATCCATTGCTCAATATCTTTCAAATAACGTGACTGATGCGAGATAGCCAAAATAGCGTTTAAACGCTCAATGGGAATAAATCGAAAAAACTCACCTTCCTCGCCTTTTGCTTTTTTATAAAAAACTTCTTCTAGCTCTTTAATGAGTGTTTCTGCATCGACATGCGCGAGGGGAAATAATCCAAATGAACGGCCTTTTAAAATATCAATATCAAAGGTATTGACCATATCAACAATACGCGCTAATTCGTCCGCCGCACCTGACACAACGAGCAAATTACGTTGCTTGTCGATGCTTAACAGTGTTTTTTCATGTAAAAGTGGCTTAATTAAATCCGCGACATTGTCAACAGCCACATTTCTGACCGGAATGACGCGCACTTGATACCCAAATTTTCCTTGGCGACTTGAGGAAAAGTTTGCACTATAGAGCGCCTCGTTTAACGGTTCAATATGATAAATAGCCCCATCTCTTACCAGTGCCGCATTATTCATGCTCAGCACCATTTCAAGCGTTGGCAACAATTCTTCTTTGCTTAAGGCGTGCGTGGTTTGCAAGGTGACTTTGCCAACCACTTTGGGGCTTAATACATAATTTTGACCCAAAATATCACTTAAAATTACTTTGGCCACTTCACCTAAATCGGCATCATCAAAATTTAAACTAAATTCACCTTTCCCGCGAGGAGTGGCATTTTGTGTATTTTGTTCCGCTGAAACAGGCAGATTTGAACCAAAATCCGCTGAAGGATAAAGTTCATTTTTGGGTTTATTGGCTTCGGTTATGATGGGTTTGTTTTGTAGCTGCGCTATTGGCTCAACAGAGGGCAATGTGCTTTGTGTGTTGAGTAATAATTTGGGTGAGTGCGGGTTTAATACTTCGCAACCAGAAAGAAGTAAACTTGTTAGGATAGCGCAGTTAATAGTTTTAAATTTATAAGGTATTTTCATTGCGGTGTGCATTCTTTTCCAATTAAGTTAAAAATCAAACCTTATTGATTTGATTGGTCTTCTGGTTCAGACGACGGTACTTGATTATCGATCGTCGTAGGTTGAACTGTTAAATTTGTTGCATCTACATTTTGAGGTTCGGGTACCGGTATTGGCGTTGCGTTGGCAGGCGAAACGGGTGTAGGGGTTGGATTCTTGGGTTTCATTTTACGTAGAGGCAATTTTTTGGTCTCGGTGCCTTGCGTTAAGCTCACCGCGTTTTCGTTGATTTCAGATAAGTGCCAACCATCAAGTGCATCGCCAAGTTTGCATTTGCGAAAATTATCTTTGGGTAAACGACCGTTACTGCGACTAAAAAAAGCCGTTGTGCCCTTTGGGGTACTATAAATTCCAATCAACTCCCAATTCACATTTTCTGTTTTTTGTGCTGTCGCCAGAGCCATTTCTTCGGGAATGGGCTCTTCAACGGGTTTGCGGCCCTTAATAAACATAGGACGCTCAACTAAGTCACTATAGTTGTCTTCGCTAGGATCAGATAAATTAAGGTCTGTTGCTTCTTCTTGCAGTGCGGTGACATTCTTTTTCTGAACAGTTAGCGCCGTAGCGTCAATGGGTTGCGTTGTCAAATAAACTTCAATGGCTAACACACCAACAAAAAACAAATTCAACGCGCCTAAACAATAAAGAGTGGGACGATTCATGCTGCAGGCTTTTTCATAAAACTCATGGCTTGGAAATTAACACTCAACTCATTACTTGAGTCAATGTGATGTGTTAAATGGTTGCGTATACCACGCATTGGGCGAATATCAATTTGGTCTATGACGACTAGTGGTGTCGCTGTCTCAATTTTATATAAAACAGCGCGGAGCACGTCACTGGTTCCTGTCATGCGGACGTTAATGGGTATGTGTTCAAAATTATTTTTTGTAATGACAGGCAATCCTTGTGTGCTACTCAGTTGACCACCTGCTTCCACGATAGCTTGTTTAATCATTTCTTGCAGTTCCGCAGACGCTAACGCACTGGTGTTTTGTGTACTTAAATAATTTTGCTCCGCATATTGTGTTTTTAGGGCTTCTATTTCATCGATTACGGCTTGTTTACGCCCTAAAATGCGTTCATATTGCTGCAGTCGAAAGGCAAGTGCCATTTTTTCTTCGTGGAGCGCTACGCCTTGATTAATTAACGGCAAAATAATGACGAAAACAATAAAGCCGATTACTGTCGCGAGTAATCCTAAAGCAAGTCCACGGTCGCGTTGATGCTGATTAATTTGTTGTGCCATTTTCACTCGAAACGTCGCTAATGATTTCGTTATTGGTTGGCGTCTCTTCTACCGATTCGCTGTTTGATGGCGTTTCTGGAGTCGAATCGTCGCTAGGTGTCGCATCCGTCATTGGCGTAGCTGGTTTTGTAATTTCAGCTGAAATTTGAAACCGCTCAACGCCACTCGCTTTATCCTGCGTGACGGGAGAGGCAAAATTCACTTTAGCAAAGTAATCGGATGCTTCCAAATCTGCAAGCAAATTAGATGCCGCAGGTGACTCGCCCTGTAGTTGCAGTTGACCATCACCATATTGCAGATAGGCAAGCCAGCTATCATCGTGCATGAGTGCGCTTAATTCGTTTAACACAGAAACCACGGTCGGCATCGCAGTTTTTAAGGCAATGAGTGATTGATTTTCTTCGTTGAGTGTTTCTATATCCGCTTGAAGTGTTTTAACGGCTTTTGCTTCTTTTTCGATTTTGGCAATTTTTAATTGCAATTCATTGACGGCTTGATATTCAAGCCAAACAGGCAACATTAAACTACTTAAACTCAAGGCACCAAGTAACATCGCTAAACCAAGCATAATAAGACGTGGTGTATTACTGCGTTTTGTTTGGAGGTGTGCGGGCAGAAGATTGTAGGCGTGATAGATATCCTCTAAATCATTTGGATAATGTTCAACGTCCACGTATTGAACGAGTATGCCAAGTGCTTTACATTGTTTATAGAGCGTTTCGAGTGTTTTTTTAGGTGTGAGCAGAAGTTGAACCGTCAGATGCTCTGCATCGGTGTCAATTTGCGCAATATGCGTGGCAAAATACACTTGATTAATATTAAATGGCGTGTACCGATCCAGTTCGTAGCTGACGACTTGGTTGATATTACTTTGCGCAGCAAGGGGTAATGTGAGTGTTTTACACAACGCATCTTGGCTTGAGAGGCGAAGGATAAAAAGGGCATTTTTAAAACGGGCGTCATCGAGTATGGTGGCAAGATGTTGCGTTGTCACATCGTCTCGCGCAATAGTGGTCAATGTTTCTTGTTTACCATCGATTTCATAATAAAGGGTGAGCGAATCATTAGTGGGTAAAATAATGATGGCAGGACTTGGCGTGTGAAAAAATTGACGTACCTTGACGGGAACTAAAAAAGCTAATTCACGTCCCCACCAACGCAAAAAGGGCTTAATTTGAATGTTGACGTTTTTATTTAGGTTCATTTATGGCGTATCGTTTTTTTGATTTAATTCTGACAAACTTAAAATAGGCGTTAGGTTTTGAGAAAAAAGCGAAGTTGTATGCGTATATTCGGCTTGATTTTTCCACGATAAGAGTTGAAAAGGCAAATTATTGGCACCGTCCATTTTTTCCATCATGACTTCTACCTGCATACTGGTATCATTCTCTAATTGTACTTCAACAACGACACTTACCACTGAAATTTCTGGCATTGTGGCTGGTTCGGTGATGCTTTGTACATCTTGTGTCATGGCTTGGCCTGCGTTTTCAATGCGGGGAATTACCGGCATAGGTGTATGCAGGAGAATACTTTTTTCTCTTGAAGTGATATACGCATCGAGTAAATTCACATCAATTTCAGGTAGAACACTAAGTACTTTGCGCGACGCTACGGCATACTCCACTTCCGTTTGCCCTGCCGCATAAACAGTAAAAAGCGGTTGCATCCAATTTAGCACGTCACTATTCATGCCCCGCACCATTTGCAACTCTTCCATAGAGCGAAAGGGTTTGTTGCGCGGTGAATAATGCAACTTTGCGCTATGATATTCGTTTTTTTCAGCGCCAAATGGACGCGTATCATCGTCTGCATCACGCCAATCTAAAATGGCATTTTCTAAATTGAGCTGTGCTTGTTTATCTAGAGGGGCGTATTGCAAAACATGATGAAGCAAACTAACGGGGGCGCTATTAATATCAATTTTCCCCGTTTGGGACTGTATTTGGATTCGCATCGTTGCGTGTGGGTATTGAATTTCATAAATACTGCCATCAACTCGCCAGCGTTTATTTTCATCATCATGAAGCAACATAGCTTGCGCTATTGCAATGCCCGCTTGCGCCTGTGCAAGTGCTTGAGCGTGCGTGTAAATGCCACTGACACCTGCTGATTCACGTCGCATCGTTAAAGAAAAACTGCCCGCCATGAGCATTAAGATGCTCAACACCCAAAGGACAAGTACAAGTGCCACGCCCCGTTGTTTCATTGCGCGGTATCCATGGTATCGGGCGTATCGTCAATGGGAACGCTATCCAAATCAATATTGCTATAGGTATTATCCACTCGCAACGCTACGATGATGTCAGGCGTGTAGCGCCCATCTTCACGTTCAATAGCTATTTTTACCAAACGTGGTTGAAGTTCTTTATTTAACCATTCCGATTGCCATTGATATTCCCCTGTTTCATCGTTTAAACCAAAATAGGCAAGTTCAAACTTTTTAACACCTGAAATCAATTCAACTTCATCTTCAAATACGGTTTCGTTTTCAGCTAAGGGAAAAAACGGCTTGACTGAAACCGTGACGGTGCTTTTTTTGTGAATGTCTTTGAGTGCAACGTTAAATAATTGCAGACCGCTGCGCTCTGCGCTCGCTGGAAAAGCACCAACAAATTGCACGGCATTTTTTTGACCTTGAAAAGCAAAAATACGTTCTTTTTCGGGATCAAAATCATTCCATTGGGGAAGGGCATGAGCGAGGTGATTATTGAAAAATTGTTGAACTATAGCTATGTCATTAACGTCAGCCATTTTTTCTTCACCTTGTTGCCAACTTTTTGCCCCAATATGTAAACTGCTAAACAGTAGCACCATCATCAAACTTAGCAGCGACATGGCAATTAACACTTCAATCAGCGTGAAACCAAGTTTGTTATTCATCTTTTGTTGCTAATTTTAACGTATGGAGCTCAACTACACGGTCATCCGATTTATTTTCTCCGCCCCACCAAACTCGTGCTGTAACGTCAAATAACGCAACAGGCAAGTCATGCAAATCCAGTTCAGGTGAGGTAAACACTTTAGGGGCAACTGTGACTCGCCAGTGATAAAACTTATTTTCACTTCCTGTGATTTCACCCGCTTTTAGCGGTGATTCGTTACCTGTTTTATCCAGTAAATTTTTAGCAATTTGGACGGCCGTAGTGTAGTCGCCAGTTACTTGTGCGGTTGTAATGCCGGTTGAGAAAATTTTTAAAATAATTCCCAAGGAAACAGTCAAAATTGAAAATGCGACGAGAATTTCCAGTAATGAAAATCCTTTATGCTTATTGCGCAAGCGTAACATGACCCGTTAGCCAATTAATGTTGATTTCTTGCGTGTAGGCGTGACTCTCTAAAAGAATACGCCCACCCGTTGATGAGCCATCGGGAAAGAAACGAAGTTGAGCTACGCCATCATCTAAGTCTTCTTTTGCTGTTTTTACCGTAACGTCAATATCTTCAGCGATGGCGTATGATTTTTCTTGATCTGCGAGTTGATACGTATTGTTTTTTAAATTTAAAGCAAGCGTGGACTGTTCGTGCGATAACATGGCTTGGCTGCGTACATAACGTAGACCGGAAACGATGTCACGCGCGGCTGCTTTAAGTGCCAAGGTGTCGTTGCCTGAAGAAAAATTAATCGCAATGGCACTGTAGCCAAGCACCATAATGCTTAATACAATCAGCAATTCAAGCAGCGTAAAACCAGCGTTTAAGCGCATTTATTCCCAGTTGTTAATGTCTTGATCCTCACCTTCACCGCCTTCTTTATCGTCTGCGCCGTAAGTGAATAAATCAAATTTTCCGTGTGTTCCCGGTGACACATAATGATATTCATTTTGCCAAGGATCGAGCGGTGTTTTGGCTTTGCGTAAATAGGGGCCATTCCAACGTTTTGAGCCTTCTGGTGCTTCAATTAACGCTTGCAAGCCTTGATCACTGGTAGGATATTTCCCCATATCAAGTTTGTACATATCGAGGGCAGCAGAAAAATCTTCTACTTGTACTTTTGCCGCTTTCGTTTTGGATTCACCCAAATGTTTCATCACTTGAGGGCCAACAATCCCTGCAAGCATGGCAATGATACCTAAAACGACAAGTAATTCTAATAATGTAAAACCCGATTGTTTTTGACGTGCTGATGTCATACTGGTTAAACCTTCTGTATTGTTTTAAATGGCGGATATGGTCTAAATACAAAAAAGGGCAGAGCGTTTTTTAACGCCATACCCTTTGAATTGTTTAAATGGATTAGACTTCCGATTTTTGCGGATGCTGGCGCGTATTAGCATTAAGCAATTTATTGAGTGCATTAATATACGCTTTAGCAGATGCGGTCACAATATCCGTATCTGCACCTAAACCGTTGACGATTCGTCCCGCTTTTTCAAGACGAACTGTTACTTCGCCTTGTGCATCAGTGCCGTTAGTGACATTGTTTACAGAATATAATTCAAGTAATGCGTCAGATTTGACTAAATTTTCAATGGCTTTCAGCGTGGCATCTACAACACCACCGCCTTTTGAATGACCTGTTACTTCTTGATTGTTGACGCGCAGAGTCACTATTGCATTGGGTATTTCACCTGTTTCTGAACAAACTTTGAGCGACACTAATTTGATATGCTCATCTTCAGCATCAATGGATGTTTCAGAAATCAATGTTTGCAAATCTTCATCGAAGATTTCATGTTTTTTGTCGGCTAATTGTTTGAAACGCGCAAAAGCATCATTTAATTCGGCTTCACTATCGAATTCAAATCCCAATTCGTTAATGCGACTTTTAAATGCATTTCGCCCAGAATGTTTACCCAAAACCATGCGATTTGCAGACCAGCCTACATCTTCAGCTCGCATGATTTCATAGGTTTCACGGCTTTTTAAAATGCCGTCTTGATGAATGCCGGCTTCATGCGCAAAGGCATTCGCGCCCACAATGGCTTTATTTGGCTGAACAGGGAATCCGGTAATAGAGGATACCAGCTTTGAGCAGGTCAAAATTTCGCGTGTATCAATGCGGGTTTGGCAATCGAATATATCATGGCGTGTTTTGACAGCCATGACGATTTCTTCAAGAGACGCATTACCTGCACGCTCACCTAAACCGTTAATGGTACATTCTACTTGGCGTGCACCGTTCATGACGGCAGAAAGCGAGTTGGCCACCGCTAAACCTAAATCATTATGACAATGCACAGAGAAAATCGCTTTATCTGAATTGGGAATGCGCTCAATGAGACTTTTAATAGTTGCGCCAAATTGTTGCGGTATGCTGTAGCCAACGGTGTCGGGGATATTTAATGTGCGAGCACCAGCATCAATAACCGCTTCCAAAATACGACATAAAAAATCTTCTTCAGAACGCCCTGCATCCTCAGGTGAAAATTCGACGTCATCCGTATATTGTCGTGCGCGTTTCACCGCTTTTACGGCATGCTCGATGACTTGTTCTTGGGTCATGTTGAGCTTCATTTTCATGTGAATAGGTGAAGTTGCAATAAACGTATGAATACGTGATTGTTGCGCTCCTTTAAGTGCTTCACCAGCACGGTCAATATCTTTATCGAGTGCGCGGGCAAGACCGCAAACGGTACTCTCTTTAATTATATTAGCAACCGCCTGTACCGATTCAAAATCACCGATACTTGCTGCGGGAAAACCTGCTTCAATGATGTTTACTTTTAAGCGCTCAAGTGCCCGAGCTATACGGATTTTTTCGTCTTTTGTCATTGACGCACCCGGACTTTGTTCACCGTCGCGAAGTGTTGTGTCAAATATAATCAATTGATCTTTCATAATAATTCCAATTTAAAATGAGGTACAGAATTAGACTTTGCGACTTTGCAGTCTTTTGCGACGCACAATCAACGTGACCACAGGGCCTGAGATGGCATAGCCTAAAAAAAGTAAAAATAGCATATTTTGAGGTTGAGCCATGACAAACGCAATGCCTAGCATCACAGAAATTGCCACAAAGAAAGGGACTTTGCCCTTTAAATCAATTTCTTTAAAGCTGGAATAACGAAAATTACTGACCATCAAAAGTCCAGTGGTAATCGTTAAAATTAGAGCTGTGTATTTTACGTATTCAATGCTCCAGTCATGTTCGAGGCAAAGCCAAATAAAACCCGCTAAAATAGCAGCTGCAGCGGGGCTCGGCAAGCCTTGAAAATAACGTTTATCCGCTGAAGTAAGTTGCGTGTTAAAGCGTGCTAAACGTAGTGCACCGCCTGCCGTATGGACAAACGCGGCAAATAAACCGACTTTTCCAAGTGTCGAAAATGCCCATAAATACATGACTAGTGCAGGCGCTACGGCAAATGATAGCATGTCTGATAAACTGTCATATTGCGCCCCAAATTCACTTTGAGTGTTAGTTAATCGAGCAACACGACCATCTAAACCGTCTAAAATCATGGCCACAAAAATGGCAACAACTGAAATGTCATAATGCGCATTCATAGCTGAGGTGATGGCGTAAAAACCCGAAAATAAAGCACCTGTGGTGAATAAATTGGGAAGTAAATAAATGCCGCGACGGCGAATAGTAGATTTTTCAAAAGTCATAATGCCACATAAAATTGATATCAACGTAAAACAAAATGCGGCTGATTATACACGAATCAGCGATTTACTGACTGCGTCTTGGATCAAAGGCAGTTTGCACGGTTTGCGCAAAGAGATTTGCGGCTAATACTAAAGCGAACATAAAAAGAAATGCGGCGGTGAGTGACCACCATACAATGGGTTCACGCGCCATTTCTAAACGTGCACCATTAATCATGTTACCCCAGCTATAGGTGCTTGAATCCACACCGATATTAATATACGAAAGCGCAGCTTCGGCCAGTACAAGTGAGCTAAAGTCGAGCACAATGGAAATAAGTACAATGTGCATTACATTAGGCAAAATATGCCGAAGTAAAATCGTGTATTGTTTAACACCTAATGATACAGCCGCTTGCACATATTCCATTTCACGCAGTTTGAGTGTTTCAGCGCGTAGCAAGCGACAAAGCCCCGTCCAACTTGTCATGCCCAAAATAATGCACAAAAACAAAAGGCGCATATCGGCACGCACTGTCAAACTTGTAAATTCACTTTCATGGTTAGCCATATACACTTGAACCATCAATACCGATGCCCCAATCAAAAGTACACTTGGAATGGAATTGATGGTGGTGTATAAAAATTGAATGGCATCATCAAGCCAACCACGAAAGAATCCCGATAAAATCCCTAAAACGACAGAGAGTGGTAATAAAATCAATGTAGTCAGTGTGCCTAAAATAAGTCCTGTTCGAATGCTTTTAATCGTTTGATAAAAAACATCTTCACCCACTTTATCTGTTCCAAAAACGTGATAATAAGCTGATAAATGAATGAGTGAACCACTTATTGTCATCAACGCAAAAAAAGTCCAAAAAGGTGGCGTTAGTTTGACTTCAATACGCAAAGCGAGCACCACGAGGACAAAAATCCCCATGCCTTGAAGAAAACCAATGCCTGCTTTTTGTAAAATATCGTTATTTTTTTGTGAAGTGACATCATTTAAATGCTGACCACCAAACTTAAGTGGCGGGTAATCCCAACGCATATTGCTTGCGTCAATTTGGATCATTTCTTTGTTGTATAGCGTCGTTGCCAATGGCGACGAATACGTTTTCTCGCTATGTTCACGCAGTGGGGTGGCTATGTAATCCAGTACGCTAATTATGTCGTTGTGAGCTGGTGTATCTCCATTTTGTTTAAAATGCAACGAATCGAGTATGCCAATTGCCATAAAAAATAACAATACAACAAGCGACGCCATCCCCATGTGACTTTGTTTAATTGAGATTAATGGACGTTTTATATGCTCTTTATCATGCAAATAATAAGCGATAAAGAAGACAAAACTAAGTAAACCAAAAATCAGTGCATCCGTCCACAGGATTACCATATCAAAACCATTTCCACTAACAATAACTATCTAACAAAGACACAATTACGCCCAGCACTTTTTGCTTGATAAAGTAAACTTTCTGCTGCGGCGATCATATCATCCAAATTGGGACATAAATCCGTTGTGATGCCAATACTGACGGTGACTTTTATTT
>Ga0209033_1000770_pt1 | contig 18807 bp, 27 predicted proteins | sample LauGreFa1BDMLBDN_2_FD_188218 | JGI IMG/M metagenome (GOLD analysis project Ga0209033, IMG submission 188218) | Freshwater lake microbial communities from Lake Michigan, USA - Fa13.BD.MLB.DN (SPAdes) (version 2) | ecosystem: Environmental > Aquatic > Freshwater > Lake | place: Lake Michigan, USA...
TCAATTGCATTATATGGATCTAATCTATCGGGCGCAGCTAGTACCTGAACGGTACTGGGGGGTTCCTGAACTGGTTCTTCAATTCTTTCATTTAAAGAATTGCTGACACCAGCAGACAGGAATATTCCTGCGATGATAGATGTTATTACTGTTCTTATATATTCTAATTGCATTTCGTGTTCGCTCCTTTTCGTCTTTGTCTGGTGTTGCGAAACACCATTAGTACGGCGCAGGTTGCGAAACCGAAGATGTGCGGACATATACGAAATGCCCGTCACAGTTGGCAGGTTAGCCATCTCCGACTTCACAGTATTACTCTGTTACGTTAGGGATTATTTCCCTGCCCGCTTGTTACGGGCATTGTATTTATTATATCACATTTCTTTTTGTTATAAGTATTTATACCAATACTCCTTGGTTGGGTCTACTTGATCTTTTAAATTAAAAGATATTGTTTTAAAGCAGACTTGACTGCGCACCATCTATGTTTTATAGACGATGTGATAATAGTAACTTTATTTAAAAATAAACTAACTATTAAATCTCGTTTGCGATAAATTGTTGACCACTCTGAGTGATTTTGTAAACGCCGTATTGAACAAGTTCAAAACGATCTGCATTGTTCTTAATATAGCTAAGAAGTGTTGGAAGGCTTACACCAATCTCTGAACACATTTCTTTTGTAGAATAAATTTTGTTTGTATTGGCATTAATGAATTGGTTGATGAGTGGGGTTTTTGATGGCTTAGCCATTTCAATCTCCGTTTTCTGTGGGTAATTTAGGTGTATAAGGGTATATAAATATTATAGTATAAAAATGAAAATTAAGCAAGTTTGTTGATAATATTTTTTTTATTGTTACAACTCATATATTATTATATAGGATGACGGTGCAAACCTATATAAATTTAGGGGTTTAACAATTTTAATATTTGGACTTAACAGGAAAGTAGAAGGGCATGTTCGTGTAAACTACTTCAGTCTGTCCTTCTGCGTATCTTTCAATTATCACATCTTGGTCTCCGTTGAAGTAATGGGTAGTATGGATACTACCTGCATAAACAAATTTACCACCAGTATTGTCTACAATCCAGGTGATCATTTTGTCGTCGCCAAGCTGTCTAGATCGACGGATAGCCATTGAACCGTAGCTATCTTTAGAAGGTTCCATATTCTGTGTAATCCACAGAAAATTATAACCAGATTCTGAAGGAATAACTACGGATGAATATCCTTTATGTGCCGGCTGGTAAACCGGCAGATGTTTGCCATTATGCTCAATGAATTCGCGGCCCTGCCAAAGGCTGTAATGAACTGCTAAGATTCCCCTAATTTTAGGGTCATCCGTTAAAGGCAGTCTATGAGGTAATGGCTTAACTGTATTTTGTTTTTCTAATATAGTCATTTGATTCCTTCTAATGTACTAAGTATTGCCTTTCTAAAAAAAGGGGTGTAAACCCCGGCACCCAATATGGGGTAATATGGGTGGACGCAAAGAGATTCTTAACTGGAGGTAGAGACTCAATCTTTGGTTGGTTGTTGTCACACAATGGTGAATTATGTCCGGGGATTACACTGCTGGTGGCTTGGTAATAAGCCATTGCTTTAGATTACCATGCCTTGTGCCCTGAGTACGATTTGAACGTACGACCTACGGATTAGAAGTCCGTTGCTCTATCCACTAAGCTACCAGGGCGGTCCGCCGCAAAAATTTTTATAATTTTTTAACGTTTTATGGATTAAACGTATAGGATCTTAAGTGCATCGTACAATCCGCCTTGTTGTTCACCATATTGGAATTGTAGATTTTGAGTTTTATCGTCACAATGCTTTAATACTGATACTATATTTCCATCACTGTATGAAAACATAGCTAAGAATATTCTTATCTTATCTGGGTGTTGGCTAGGAGGGACATCTAGGTTATTATCATCTGGAAGGGGAGCACCCCATCCCCAGATGAAGAACGCAAGGATGTCATACATAGCTGTATAGGCCTTAGTCGAATCATCTTCTAACATTTGATATATGTCTTTTTTTGTACTTAACAGTTGAGCCGCCCCCGAAACATAAGACTGCTTATCCTCTAATCCATAGAGATAAGACATATCTTTGTTTAGGGTAGGATACAGATCATTGATTAGATCAGATATAAACTGTTCTACTACAATTTTAGGGTCATTCATGAGTAATCCTCATATTCTTTCTAGGAGTAATTAAGCATTGTTTTGAGTTATGTTCATAACGATAGAAGAATGGGGACAAATGGGGATGTGTGGGGGACATATATAGATACTTTGTATACTTTATATATGTTATAAATGGGTCCACCCCTGAGAGGGGTCCAATTCTTTATATTGATAACAATTTATTCTTATTTTAAGTTAATTCTTATTCTTATTCTTATAGTTAAATCTTATTATTAAGGTGTAAGGTAACTCAGATTGCTCTGATATTACCCTACACCCTACAAGGAGTAAACCGCATCTCTAGGAGATAGAGCTTAAGTTTATATTATAATATTTTTTAAAGTCACGGCGCATTGGGTGCAATGCCGACTCTGTACCGTGAGTTGTGTATACGGGTCCTTGGATTGTTGAAGGGGGTACAATCCTATACGACCCTGATCTCTTCTGCTCTACTACAAAGCCGAGTCTTGTCAGTTCTGAAAAGACCCGTTTGATTGCTTTTGATTGATGTTGCCGAGGCATCTGTATTACTCCTATCGTCGTGTACTACTTGATGTGTACATCATAGCAGGTATAACATGCCTATGACAACACGTAGTAGAAAAAAGTTTTGAAGCCGGCGGCCTGAAGCCTAGGCTTATTTTTTTTAATACCTTCGGTATATAGCCGGGACCCCCCCGCTTCGCGGGTCCCCCCCGAAAACAAGGGCAAAGGGTACTTATTCCCTATAGACATATATAGATAAGCCTATAGGGAAGAAGCATTACAACACAGTCCAAGATTCACCATCTTCAGTGGCTATCCACGTGATATGATTATTTTCTATGGAGTCTAGTTTCCATGCATATTTGCAGCATGGTTTTTCATTGGGGCCAGACATACTATGGGAGCCCGATGCTATGAACATACCTAATAGAGGAAATGTTTCTAAGAATTTAAGCACACAGTCGTGACAGAATCTTATTCGTTCTGATTCTTCTCCAATGGGGTCTGTAAAGCCGCCATAGTATCCGAATAGGTTGAGATCGAATGTCCATCCATTATCCGGTAGGCTGATTTGACTATGATGCGGAGCCATAGACCCACACCCATGACAGATATGGAAACCATGGCGAGGATAATCTGTTGGGTATCCATTCACTTATTGCTCCCTCTAATAGATCCACGTTTTCTTGCTGTTACTCCACCCCAGATACCTAATAGTTCTGGGCGGGCTACTGCATAGTCAAAGCATTCTTGTTTGACTAGACAATCTTTACATATTGCTAAAGCTATTTTTACTCCAGAGTTATTGCCTGGGGCTTCTGGGAACCAGTCACCTTCAGTGTTTCCCTTACATGCTGCGTCTTTCATCCATCGTTGAATCTCAAGCATTTCCATTGGTGTGCTCATTTTATTTCCTTTTGAGTTAGAATAAAAAAATAATATTATGATTAGCGTGGGTGATAGAGATAGAGTTCTACCACCCACACTAACATCGTTGTTTATAGTTAATTATTTGTTAAGATAGTTAACTACGGCATCGGTTGCTTTGGTTACGGCGGCGACAGCCAAACCTGAACCTACAACGTCAAACCATTCTGCACCATTAAGACCATAGGCACCGAGAATAGAGGTATTTGTTGACCATACTGCTATAATTGCAAGCAGTGGGAACAAAAGATCTGGGTTGCCAAGGTACTTAACTTTACTGATAGCTGGTGCAACTTCATAGACAATTTCTGTGACGGTTGCCACAGCAAGTCCAAGAAGGATTGCTAATGCTAGGATATACATAGAGCCTTCCTTTCATTAAGGGTCTAGTGTTATTTTTTTATTAAGTCTACTCTGGAATGCGATGAGGGTTACATTCCAGAGTAGAACCTAAATGTTGGTTATAGTTAGAACGGTTTGACCGTTGTATCTACAACTGCAGTTGCTGTGGTTGCAGCGTTCACTGGTTGCTTGGTCGAGTTTGACCAGACATCCAGATCTTCTGTTTGACCATTGACAAGAACAGACCAACGACCACAAGGTGCGTTAACTGCGTTATACTTGTCACGGGTAACCATATCACCAGTCTCAGTGGTGTCTTTCTGGCGAGCAGCACCAGACCAAATGACTGGATACTGACGGCTCATTGCCAATTCAGAATCAATCTTTGTCTGCTTAGCTTTGATGTCACCTTGCGAAAGACTTGCAACTTTTTCTTCAATTTCTTTACGAAGAATAGCAGCAGTTGTCTTGTGACCGATGACACGAACAAGATTGCTGATAACTGCATCAATGATGTCAGTAAAGCCTTGTCCTGTCTTTGATTGTGTGCGGTCTGCTGAACCAAGTTCAAAGGCCACAACTTCAAGACCCTGCTTTTGTTTCATGTCATAGCAGGTGTGGAATCGGTTGTTGCCTTTCAACGAAGCAAGATCGTCTACTGCTCCTGCGGAACGGAAGATTTCAATTGCATGTTGGAAGCCATTTTCGCTGGCACCCATCTGTTGAAACATCAACGGCATACCTTCGGCAAATCCACGAAGAAGATTTGTGTCTTCGATGATACGGTTGATTTCGTCGGCTGACTTACCTGCAGAAGTCTCAGCGATGAGGTCGCGGATGAGTTCTTGCAAGAGCATAGTTTTACCGTTGATTTCAACTTCAACCTTCATTTTGACTGGCTTGAATACACCACCAAATACTTGGCTGGTACGAGCATCTGCGCCTGCACGTGTGATGTAGTGGTCACGCACAGTGAGACGAGTCCAAAAGGCACTCTCAAGGGTGATATAGGTTGGGATTTCGATGTTGTTGATCGAACCTTTTGCTTTTACCCGCTTATCCTTACGGAGTAGAGTGGTATTGCTTTGGCTCTTGAACGCATCGGGATTTTCGGTAACAAGGGCGAGATCATCGCTGTTGATACCGAACATATTGCTCAGTGTTGACATGATATTATTCTTTCTGTGATATTATGGGATATGTTGTTGATATGATATTTTATAAAGAGATTGCACTAGATACGCAATCCCCCCTTTTGGGTTTACTCCGTTACTTCAATAACTTCTGTTACATCCACTTTTGGAACAACAGGAGTACCAGAAGTAGCTTTGAAGCCAGCAACAAAGTCAGATTTTGCATCGACTACTGCTGTTTTAGTGACAGAAGCCACTTTCTTAGAACCAGTAATTGAACTCTTAACCAGTTCTTTACTACCTGCTGTGGTTTTACCAAGCAGTTCTCCAAGCTTACGCATACTTTTTCCTTTCATTAGTTTCCGAATATTGCATCTATTAGATCAGCTATTAAATCAAAGAACCAATCGAACATTCATCACCCCTTTCTATGATTGCCCCCCTTTTATCGGAGGTAGTTTAGAATGATTATTTGTCGAAGTTATCGATGATGTCTTCGAACTTTTCTTCCGTTTCCCAATCATAGAACTGAGGTCTAGCTGTGGGGTGGTTACGTCGAGATTGAACTTCTTCTATTACCCGCACAAACTCATTTACATGATAGTTTGCTTTAATATCATTGTATATAAGTTTGGCTGTCCATTTTGCGCTTATGGCTATGGCTAGTAGATGGGATAACACAAGTGAAATAATAAGTATTGAGTTCATGATTTATCCTTCTTGAACAGTCTCATTTTCTTGAGGTATAGTGCTAGGCCGGCAACAACAAATGCTATTGCGGTAGTGATTGTTGTGAATTTTTTCATAATGATATTCTTTCTGTATGAGCGTTGAGCATTGATGCATACATATCTACAATGCATTTAGCTTGTTCAAAGGTTTCAATTGCTGGCATAGTGTAGGTTAAGAAGTCAGATGAGTCTGGTGCGTAACCACTTGGGCTTTGAATGTTGAATTCAAGATGAACACTACCATCGTTATATTTTTCAGCTTTCATTGAACTAATTATACCTTTAGGGCGTGTATAATTTTCAGTTGGTACATTAAAGAAACCATAGGCTTCCCAGTTTTCATCTTTTGTTTCATATTTTGATATCATATTATTCCTTTACTTTAGTGCTAATGTCTTATCACGCATTGAGTGATAGTGTCGTAGACACCAATCTTCAGTGGTAGTGATTGGACTGTTTTTTGAAGTGATTGATACTGTAATTGTTAATGATGAATTTCTGTGACACATGGCACAAAAACCTTTTCGTGGCACGTCATCTATGATTTGGATCATCATGCTACTTGTTCCTTATTCTTGTTTTCGTAGTACTTGATCATTTCTTGCATTTTATCGCTGAACTTGAACTCACTGATCTTGTCGCTTGCTTGGACTTGTTTGCCACCAAGGTAGATCCCATAAAGAAATCCCCAAACAACGTTGAGTGTTACATAGCCCCAAAATAACTTTTTGTAACTCATTAGTTTGCTCCGATTGATTTGTTGAATATCCTGCGAATCCATACCATCATGGTAAGTCCGCCGGCGATGAATGATGTTAATATTAATGTTATTGTTTTCATATTGCCCTTCCCCCCTTTTACGTAGGGTACTAGTCTTATTTTTTTGGTGCCCCGTTATCAACTTCATCTCGGTGGGGCAGACCGAGGGGTATTAAGGTGTTGATTACCTTTACCTAGTTATAACTAGGATCTGTAGCGTCACAAGATCACGTATTGATCCCAACCTAATGATTGGGTACTTCTCTTGTGCGCAACATCTTATGACTTGCTCTTGTCAATGATGGTGTCAATGGCAATGAGCTCAGCCAAGTGTTCGTGTGCCTTAGTGTTGAACTCACCTTCGGTCATTTGGAACAGCCATTCTGCAGCTCTTGGGACTCTGTTGAATCCCTTGAAGATTTGCACATAGGTGCTGTCGTTGTCTGGAAGGTTGTACTGCACTGTGACACGCAAGGCCATCCTCTTGTGAAGTTGACCGTTTTGTTCGATATCACCTGCTTCCACAGTGAAGTGTCCACCGGTGAAATCAATGATGCAAACGTGATGGAAGGTATCCAGCAGAATGCGATTGGTGAATGACATTATGAGACTCCAGTTTGTTATTTTTTGTTTTAATTGAACATTTCATTCCAACATTTTGGATGAGTGCCAGAAATGATTTGTTCTCTTTGATCTGCAGACAAACTTGGAAATGCTACTTGAATAAAAGCACCTTCATTGAATGCAGTAATACCTTGATTGTAGTCATCTTCTGACATTTCGATGAAACCTTGTTCGCCGCAATGCAGACATGTATTGGTATTAATTTTAATTGTTGACATTGTTCTCCTTTATTGTGAAGAAACCCCCCTTTTGTACAATGTGAATTGGTGACTATTGTACTAGTTGAATTTTTTTTTAGAATGTCTAGCCCAGTAATATAATATTATTATACTACTGAGCTAGCACATCCAAGGAGGGGTTAGCAAGAACTGATCGAGCTGGTGCAACCAGCGAGCTAGTTCTGAGGTCTACTCCGTAGGAGTAGCCGAAGAACTAGTTAAAAAAAGGGGGAGTGTAGGACACCTGCCGAAGCAAATGCCCCACACTCCACACCTTGGGGTTGACCAGTTGGTCAGACGGTGAATGGTTCACCCTGAGTCACTGGTGCGGGGGTCTTGAGTCCACGCAAGCGCTCGAGAGAGGCAGAACTGATTTTTGCCTTTGCCGATGGCTTGAACAACTCGATGGTGAACTCGCCTTCAGGCCAGATAGCCATTCGACGCTCCACCTTGTTAGTGTTAGGGTTGGGACCCTCGGTGACTTGCCCGTGCAGGACATTGTCGCACACGATAGCCAACTTCAGTCCGCCATTCTTAGTAGCGTTGAAGAGGGCATCAAATGCTTCCTGCTTCGGAAGGATGACTTCGTCTGCTGGCTCGTCGGTCGTGTAACCGATGAGTTCAGCAAGTTCTGCATCCAGTGTGACGTTTTCCCACGACTGCATGTTCCAGTTAAGAACGTCAGCCTGTGGAATGCGGGCCTTGAGTTCGGACGAAACTCCGACCAAGGTTGAGAAGAAAGTCTCACCTGTGGTCTTGTTGGTCCGTGCCTCTGGGGCCGTGTTGATATAGATTGTGAGTGACACAATCGTCTCCTTGTTCTCTCGGAATTGTAGGCTTCCAAGAATGCCTTTATGATTGGGAATAATCCCCCCCTTTTCGCCCAAGCCCCGCGACACCTTGCCACTTACAGTTTAGAACTGCAAAGGGTGTACTTATACGGAACTTGAACTCAAACTCCAAGTTGGAGTAAAGAAGAGGAATAAATCCCCCCTTTTTGGCCAAGCCCGTTAGGGGAATGAGCCAAAGAGAATTTAGAATGTGAAACGATTTTGAGTCTGAGGGCTAGGTGACCCACCAAGTGGATTTAGAATAGGGTCCTAGGATCTAGGCAAAAAAACTATTAATATGATAACTAGAGACCTAGGATCTAGGAATAAAGAAAGAACCCCTAGGTTTCCCCAGGGGCTCTCTCTCTTTACTCGGAAGAACCTATTACTTCAGGTCCTTGATTGCTGTAATAATGAGATCCATGATGGTCTCTTGTCCGTCTGTTCCGTTCTGGAAGATGATACGGTCAGACACGCCATACTTACTGCGAGTCAGTTCCGGATCAATGATCCAACGGTAGATAGCAAGAGCATAGAGCTCAGGATGTGATGTTGCCTTGACTTCATCCAACAGTGCACCAACGATGGTAGAGATTTCTTCTGTGCGTTGAGCAACAGCAGTCATCTTTACAAAGCGATTGGTATTCTTGGACAGTTCAGAGTACTTACCGTCAACCCTTGAGAGTTCACGTTCATACTTTGACCAGATGCCACGGCACCAAACAGAGGTTGACTCCTTCATAGCTGGAATTGCATTGTACACTTTGTTACGAGTGTCAGAAGTCAAACGCAGATCAAAGCTACCCTTGGATGCGATATTCTGCACCTTTGTAATAGTTTGGTTGTATGCGTTGTACATCTCAGTAAACTGACCGTCTACTGCAATATCTACCAGCATTTGGCGTGTCTCATCACTGAGTGCAGGGAACCGGGTCTCAAGAACATAACGGTCAATACCACAACCGCTGTCGATGATCGCCTGAGCAATGCCTTCAGCCATTTCTGAGTAGTCACTTTGTAATTGAGCAAATGCACCAAGGTCTGCGGTCTGTTGAACACAGTCGATGACATCATTACCAATTGCAGGCAACTTATCAGGATAGCTTGGACCAAATGTTGCAGCCCAAACCATAATGAGATTAGCGTACCTACCAACACCAGGGTTATTCATCTGTGCCAAGATCATATTAAGAGCATGATCCCGGTTGAACAATTCCTTACTGTAGGTAGTGGAGCTATTAATCTGACCGCATTCAGTTGCACTAAGCAGTGTGCTCATTGCAGCTGGTGCTTTGGCTAGATCAATTACCTGTACACGATCTTCCGCTACACGAAGCCATGGCATCGTTTCAGCATCAAATCGTTCGATAGAGTAACCGCCAGGACCGTTTGGTGAACGGATAACGACACACACGTCAATTGCTTCTTCAGGAGTGCTTGGCACTACCAAATCAGCAGGAATGACATATGTTTCCCTGAGTTCCGGATGGTTGTATCCATCAAGGCTCATATCAGGCGAAGAACTCCACAATTTAATGCGGATAAACTTAGCCTGGTCACCGTCCTGGTCCCACGTGTCATGAAGGTCAGCAGTCTCAATGAACCGCTTAGTCGGCACAATACAGCCAAAGCGTTCATCAAAGAACACCATGTCTCGTTTGTGCTGAGGCAGCTCAAAGTTACCCATAACCTCCAAAGCATCGAAGGTAGTTACTGTCGCCGTAAAGGCATTTGAGATGGGAACCCACCACGTGTTTCGTTTCAAAGCAGAACGCATTTGGTTCAGCAATGATCCGAAAGCCATGTAGACGAGGTTGCTAGACGCCGTTACATCCAAACCAGCTTGTTGCCAGCGAATGTAACTCTTCTTCCAGCCAGATGTCACATGCTCTACTTGTGGAGCTGAGTCATCCTTGTGCCCGTCAGTTTCCTGGTGGATTATCCAGTCAGGAAGCTGTCCATTCTCAACAGACTTGTTAAAGTCAGTGATAACAGACTCCATGTCCAGTGTGAATTGCTCTTTGGTCATCAACCACGTATGGTTATTGAACATAGTTTGCATATCCCACATAGCAGTGTGGAGGTTCTTGTGTTTGAAGGCAGTATAGTGCCAACGTCCATCGTCAGTCTTCAACTCTCGCTTAAGAGCAGATTTGTGGAAAACCACATCCGCACCTAGCTGTTGTCGTGGAACAACGTGGACAAGGCCCTTAACTTCACCTTGATCCATCAGAATACGACCAATCATTGGACCGATCTTACCGCGATTGATCATTGCAATGTGCTTGCGCTTAGCAGGACCATCGGCCATACTAAAGCAAGAACGCACTGCAAAGGAATCGCTGACAAACACTGGACCATCATATGCAAGTTCTTCGCCAGGAAGATCTTCCAACATGCGATAATCAAGTTTGCCAATCGGACCAGACGAATGCATTTGAGTGATACGAGTCACTTCCTGCAAACGTTTGCTGGTCTTCTTGAAGTCATAGACCTCCAACCCAAGATCAGACAGATCAAAGCTTGATGCTTCTTTACTGTCTTGAACCTCCAGGAAGAAGGTGTATGATGCGTTAGCCCATGCGAACCTGCACTTACTGATCATGTCATTAAGACTGAACAGTTCGTGTTTGGTTACGAGCTCTGATAGATCCTTATTAGAGACGACTCCTAAACGGAACTTAATTCCCCGCTTAGTAAGTTTGTTCTCCAACAAGGAGTAGGTGAAGTCACCAGTCTGAACAGCGTAGACGTCCTGGACATAATTGTATCCAGTAACAGTCTTGATCCGTCCAAACGGGACTGGCTTATTGGTTTCCTGAGACAAATTGTATGCCTGCTCCTCTTTCGGAGTTGGATTATTTGTCAGAACGCGAAAGCGCCCCTTCAGGAAAGTGATGATACCTTTTGGCATCTTCTTCTCCTTTGTTGATGCATTGGCCGCTGCATCGGGCGGTTTGACCGGTTGGTCTTCCATATTCCCTCCTTAAGGGTTTATTGGTTTGTATTACTTGCCTAGCGACCTCAGTGATCTGAGACCTGTGAACTAGGCATAAAAGAAAAGAGTCCCGAAGGACCCTTCTCTCTTAGTGACTTGAGGATTGTTGCTAGGCTGTGATCTTGTCTTCAGTCCAAGCCTTGAATACACCATTGATGAATTCACGAATGATCTCATCGTTAGTCACCTCAAGGTCACGATTGTATGCAGCCCTGAGTTCAGCAATGTACCAGTCTTTTGATCTGTCGGTGAAAAGTGGTTCTTTGTACCAATTCAATCGAGCATGACCGATCCACTCGTTTGTTGACTTATTCTTAAAGCCAACAATCAAGGTACGAGAATGCTTTGCTTTATTGGTAACAGTCTCACCATAAGACCCAATACAGTTGTGTTGCTGTGAGCCCCACAAAATCAGATCATGTGTTGTCTTTGGCAAAACGGAAACAATTCCATCAGAAACTGTTGCGTTGTCCAAAATCAACTCACTATTCTTGTATTGAATCTTCTTATCTTCAGAAGCCAGCTTGTTGTACTCAACAACAATCAAATCGTGAGTTTCCAAAACAGATCCCTTAAAAGCAAGGATGTTCTTTCGGATAGTACGATTTGTTATTTGTTTAAACATTCTACCTGCATCTACTGCAAAAGAAAATACTTGATTGTAGTAGAACAGTTGAGTGTTGTAGCTTGGATAACGCTCAATGTAGTGAAGCTTTTCTTCTGGGTCAAGATGGTAGTTGTTGATTGAATCTACAACTTCATCTTGAATCTTCTTATGATTGAAGTACTTAAAGAAATACTTCAAACTATCTGAATCCAAGATTCCAATGTCAGCAAAATCACCACTACTACCCTTAACGTTAATCCTGTCAAAGAAATGAGAAGGAAATGACCTGAAGTAGGTTGCTAACTCGTATGCCGTTGCAAGTTCTGTTAGATACCTAAAGTTTGCAATTCCACCAAAGGCATTCCTGCTAAGCCCATGTTGACCAGACTTTCCGTAGGCAGTGTTTAAGATTTCTCGTGGATTTGTTCCACCAGAAAGTTTCTTAATCCACTTATTCGAAATGCCGTGCGTAACTAAGCCGCCCTGCTTGTTTTCGGTACCATGCCATGGAGTTGGAAGATACTTTGCAATTGGAACAAAGTTTTCCGGTGAATACCACTGTTCAATCTGACGAAACAGATCTTCAACAATAACACGGATTCCATACAAGTGAATGTTTGTAGCCATGTCTGCATTCATACCCCACTGTGGCTTGCCCTTAACAAACCAAAGGAGCTTAACCCCCGATGGTGTTTCGTTAATGGTAAGTCTGACAGGCAGATCCCGCATGAATACCTTATTCCCATTTCTGGAGCTATAGATACCATTTTCTGCATTATAGCGTCCTTCGGGATCATTTGTGGTTGGCATAGCAAGAGTGAAGAAGATCACCCATCCTTTGCCATTTGATTTCCGTTGTGCAGTTGCAATCATTCCACGAGTGTAGTGATCGTAACCCACGGCTGTTTGAGTGCGAGACAAATAGCATTTGCCATTTGCATCGAACTGCATGTCTTTGAAGTTGACTTGGTTCTCTACTGCCTTGTAGAGAGCCCTCCTGAACTTGGCGTACAGTGTGTCTTTTGGCACCATAGCCTTTCCTTTCTCTTTGTTTTCCGATATTGCCTTCATTGTTTATCCCCTCCTTGGAGATTACCTAGCAGCCTCATGACTTGAGACCTGTTAACTAGGCATAAAGAAAAGAGGGCCCCGAAGGACCCCCTCTTCTCTGACTTGATGACTACCCATGCACCTGGCAGTGCTAGTAGATATCAGCCTCTCCAGCTTTCCATTCTTCAGTCACCCATTGTGGCTCATCCCACTGCTCAGGCTCAACCGAATACACTGGCTTGTTAGGCTTGAGGACACGGTTCTTGCGAGCCTTGTATTCCTCAATCTTGTCTGATGCCCACCTGGATGACCGCAATGTGATTCCATCCTTGTGTTGGTTCATGGTGTTAACCATTTCATGCCATTCATTGTTCTCTTTCACAATGATATTCATTTTTACCAATGCCATGAACAATTCCTTGATGAAATTGTATTGCTTGATTGACATTGCTTTTTCTGAGCCAGTGCCTTTGCAACGGAAACATGTTCCATCGATGACGGTTTTGCTCATGTACTTACCTGTGCCAAAGCACGGCTCGCACTTGACCTTGTCACCATCAGTGACCTGGTTGATTTTGTTGATTTGCTCTTTGATAACATTCCTCCTTATTACACTATTTATTATAGAGAGGTAGTGTCTCTCTGGTTACATTGATGTCATTTACATGACTTTAACCTGGGTAACCAATAACCAGGGATCACAGACATTTAACGTCGATCTGATGAGACGGACTTGGAACCTTATTCCTAGTCATAAAGAAAAAAGGGCCCCGAAGGACCCTAATTTCCTTAGCCTGAAACCTAACTCCAGGCTCACCGCTGCTACTTACTTAGGTGTTACTTTCAGATTAATTTCTTTGTCTTCCAAAGTTACTGAGTCAAGATTTACATCGAGGTTAAATCGATCAATTATGGCTTCAATGAATTCCCTTGAGAATCCATACATACCATAACCAACTCTAACTTCAGTGTATTGAATACCGCTGTTAACAGTATGAACTCCTGGTCTTGAGCTCCATGGTCCTGTTATGACTTTGTGTGATCCATCTTTCATCGTCAATTCAAACGAATCACTGCCATAACCACCATTGTCGTTGCTTGTTCCATCATGCATGAAACCATTGACAATTGCACCATCTTCTGAAACTCCAACAAAAGAGTATGATGTTTCTTCATCAAACACATTGTTGTATTGCGTATAAGTTAACGATCCACCAATCAACTGATTTCTGTTATTGGATTGAATTTGTAGTTCATACCATTGTCTGTTGATATGTAGGGCAACCTCAGCTTTTGAGATTGCATCCAGCCTTGACTGGAATTTGTTTATGTTTGTTGACATGATTACTCCCCTCCTAGAGAGTATTAACCTAAGACCTTTATCCTAGGCATAAAGAAAAAAGGGCCCCGAAGGACCCTCTATTCTTTAATAAGATTATTTGTTAATTTGTAAGGAAATTACACGAGCAATTATCTTGTGAGCTTCAGCCCAAGAGATTCCATATAGCTCATTAAACGCTTGATCAAAAGTTTGACCACTTCCTACTTTTGTATACAAACTCATTACAGTGTTTGGTCCTCTGAGGGCTACTAACGCTTCGGTCGCCATAAAACCAACGTCATAGATACGCCAAGAATCATTACCTGTGTATTTATTCCAATGATACCAATCACTGCCTGTGGGAGCAAGAAATGATTCAAGCCATTCAACAGAATTCTTAAAGCTATTAACTTCTCTTGTTCGCTCTGACTTATATGCGTCAAAGCTTGTCATTCCAAGAACAGCAGCTTGTGAATATGTTGCTAACCCTTCCGCCAACCATCTTGGTAAATTTTGCATTGGTTTACCAGATAGTGTTTCAAATTGGATTGCATGGACATATGAGTGTGCGTAGTTAATGCCGGTTACCAGTCTAGGTTCAGATAGGTTATCTTTCATTGTTGCTAAAGCAGACCAAGCTGACCCATCCCCAACACTACGAGTTGTTCCACCCCAACATGTCGTACGAGTTTCACACATATTAAACATTTCTTTGGGTACTGATAAATCTTGACCATTAAATTGTGCTAACCATTGTGAATTAGCCCATTCAATATCGTCAAAACCAAAATGCATAATAGTTATTCGTGACGGCTGCTTAGCAGATGAAAACAAACGGGATGTTAAATTAATTTTAACTTCCGGAGTTGGATATGCTATAAGTGCATTTGGTCCATTGGTAATATTTAAAGTTGGCATCTGAGGTATACCATTGGTGATCGCACTAACACTTGCCTTCCACGATGCATATGGTACGTTCTCTGCATATTTCTCAATGTTTGACCAATCAGTTGGTATTGATATTATAACTTCAGCGGGTGTTGTTGGTACAACTTTTGTTTGCACCTTTACCCATCTGAGACCTGTGGTCAATCTCTTGCATTCGTACTTAACTTTTACTGCTGTTTTAAATGTGTTGACTTTTACACATTTGTTATTTCTAGCTGAAGCAGGGCTTTCATTGACCCCAATAAAAGAAATTGCAACAGTAGAGATTATTAATAAACGCTTTAATGATTTCATTGTTATTCTCCTTTGACCTATGGTCTATAAGTAGTATGGTCGGCCTGTTTCAGCCATGTAACCAATGTTAATCAATTGCCTTATTTGCTCTCTTGTTAGCTCTACATATGGTTCTTCTAATGGAAGTTCCATAATTCGAGCATTAGCAGCCCTGTGGTGTGGGCAGTTGATGCTTTTTAGGCATCGTTGTTGAGTTACATCCCCTTTTATCTGAGGATACCTCTCCAACCCTTTCTTCAACACTCGCTTGCTTGTTGGTTTTACTATACCAACACAGCGTGGTGATGTACGCATGATTTCTCCTTTGTTGTATGTTTGGTTTAACCAGAAGCCTTTCTCCTAGTCATAAAAAAGAAATCCCTGGGATGCTAACCCCAAGGACTTCTTAGTTTGGTAATTGTTCTGTTGCCAGGCGTTACCAATGCCCCGACTCTTAGTCAGTTGGCTACCATCCCATCAGAACCGTACGATTCCGCGTTCAGCATCTCTCCTTGCAGAGTAGCCAATCTCGGAACTTCCACTGTCTGGTGAGTGAGTAAAGCAATATCGCTCATCGTCGAATTGCACTACAAACTCACAGGATGGCCATCCACACTTATGTGGGAATATGCCATTCCTAGCGTTTTCCATTTCACCTCCCTTCACTTATTCTAAAGGCCTATAATCTAGGCATAAAAAGAAAACCCAGGGATGCTAACCCCTGGGTCTTCTAGTCCGGTGATTGTTCTGTTGCCAGGCGTCACCACTGCCCCGAGTCTTACTCAGTTGTTTTACCAGCAAGCCTAGATGCTGTTATCGCGCAAACGACGCTTATATTCGTCTGGTGCGTAACTCAGCATTTTTGCCTGGTGATCAAGCCTGCTCACTACATCTGTAGTGAATTTTGCAAGCTCAACCATTCCCGCTTCCCGATAAGTCAATGCAAGACGCTGCATCTCAAGGGTGTATAACCCAATGAGATTAGCTAGCGCATGCACTTCGTCATCGAAATTGACGAGAGGCTTTGGCTGGTAAGGGCTCATGTCTTCTGACATGATTGTCCCTTCCTCCATACATGAAGGTTTCACCCAACACATATGGAATTTTCGGGAGTTGGTACTAACTAACCAACGAGCAATGCCGACATAGCGACAGTTCACCTACCCCATGCGCGACTATTGTCTCGCATCTGGTGGTACCCTACAGATTATGGTCTGCTAACCAAACTAGAGACTTTTTCTCTAGTCATAAAAAGAAAATCTCAGGGATGCTAACCCCTGAGATTATTCTTTCATGATAGTTTCTGTTGCCAGGCACTATTCATCTGCCCCGACTCTTAGTCAGTTTCTAGGTGAATAAACTACTTAGCGAGTTTATTCTTTTGGCCGTGCTTTTTCGCCAAACCACGACGTGCAGCAACCTTGTGGTTACCGATGCACTTGTCGTTGTGGCAGCACTCGAAGTCCCTGGTATTCCAGAACTTCTCGGCCTTCCTAGCAAGATCCTTTGAGTCATATGACTCTTGGACCTCGTAGTATTCTTCGAACATCATCCTCCTTGAATGACATTAGCTAGAGACCTTTTCCCTAGTCATAAAAAGAAAACCCCAAGCTGGCGGGGGGTACCAGCTCGGGGAATTCTTTTTGGCTTTACTTACTTAGTTTACTTAGTTGGAAAGATAACTATCTGTCCTGGCATTAATTGACCAAAACGATCATTGTTGAATTTAATGATCTGTCCAACTCTGTCTTGCTTGTCATACCCGCCAACACAAACGGCTTTATCGCTCATGTTCCAGTAGGTATCACCTTTTGCAACTGTTAATATATTAACTTGGCAGGTAACTGCAGGAGGATTAATCATTTGATCAATCTCATCCAATACAAATACCAAACCAATTAAGAATGCTACAAGTAGCACCCTCTTCTTGATTGTTTGTGTATTCATTGTATGCTCCCCTCCTAGAGAGCAGTAGCTAGAGGTCTTTCCACTAGCCATAAAAAAGAAACCCCCAGGAGCGTTAGCCCCCAGGGGAATCCTTTTGTTGTTGCGCAATTAAGACTTTCCCTAATTTGTCTTATTTGGTTGTTTTGGTCTTCTTTGCAGTAGCTTTCGCTTCTGCCTTCTTTGCTGCTGCTTCTGCCTTTTTGGCTTCAGCTGCCCTTTTCTCCAAGTAGAGAGCATTCCAATCACTTAAGTGACGGCGTGCCGTATCCTTGGCTTCCCTTAGTTCTTGTTCCTTTTCGGAAAGAACCTTGGTTGCTTTTGCTTTCTCTTCGCTCAATTGAACGATGAGGTTCTTGTTCTGGTTGATCAGAACAATTGACTTTTCTTGCATCACGCAGACTGTAACTGCAACTGCAGCCACAACCATGAGTGTTGCGATAATGATCATTGTAATCATTATTATTCCTCCTGTTTGTTTGGGAGAGAAAGTCCCAAATTGCGCAACAGGTGTTAGTTTTACGGTAACTAACTACCGGTGTGTTACTTTCAGGGCGCAACACTTATAGCCCGTCTAAGGTCTTATCCCTAGCCATAAAAAAAGAACCCCAGGGTCCGAAGACCCCAGGGTATCTTTCTTTGTTACTTAATTAGCAGTTTACTCCGTTAACCATAGCCCTTATCTTCAGGCCATCATTTTCCAGAATGAACTGACGTGTGTTCTCACTAACACGCTCATTGCCATGTGATTGCATATACTTCCACGATGCAAGCTCTGACATCGTAACAATGTCTACACTGCCACGAGGACCAGATGCATGCATAAACCACACAACACGGTTATAGTTGTTGAGATACACGTAGTATCCACCATTACTGAACAATGCCCTGTTATTAGCAGCTGCTTCTACCAGTTCATCAACAAACCAGTACAAGCTTTGTCCGGTGTGTGATGCCAAGTGGCTCAACTCTGATTCTGAAACACGCAAGAACCTTTCAAGATTGCTTGCTGTTGTGTAACTGGCATGAGCAGTACCTTCGTATGTAGGTACTTCTTCTGCTGTTGCATTCATGGTGTCAATAGCAATCTTCTTGCCATCTTCTTCTACAAACCACTGTGCACCATTACCGTGGTAATAGCGTCCTTCTTTGGCTGCAGAAATAACCCGCATGAATAGATTGAATTGCTTATCTGTGATGATTGAGTTTGCTGAAATAGCAATACCTCCTTATTACACACTAAGTTTAGCTTACATGGCACGTGTGTCTCCAGCAGTCGGACTACTATCTACTCCAGCTACTGCACGCTGGGATCACAGACATTTAATGTCGATCTGATGAGACATGTGGGTATACATACCCCATACCGGGGTGGCCTCGTTAAAACTTCTGAAGCACAACATATACTCACTATTACCCCCTTATAT
>Ga0209033_1000774_pt1 | contig 18794 bp, 15 predicted proteins | sample LauGreFa1BDMLBDN_2_FD_188218 | JGI IMG/M metagenome (GOLD analysis project Ga0209033, IMG submission 188218) | Freshwater lake microbial communities from Lake Michigan, USA - Fa13.BD.MLB.DN (SPAdes) (version 2) | ecosystem: Environmental > Aquatic > Freshwater > Lake | place: Lake Michigan, USA...
CTTTAGAAAGGCAGGTGAGGATGTCTAATTCAGACCCAAACGTCCTGTTCGTTTGCACGGGCAATACCTGTAGATCCCCAATCGCTGAACAGATATTCAACCAGCAAGCCAGAGACCTTTCGGCCCTCGCCACGTCGGCTGGACTTGATGCCAAAGAGGGTTCACCAATCAACCCCCAGGCCTCACATGCTCTAAACCAGCTTGGCTTTAGCACAACAGAGCACAGCTCTCGCTTGATTTCTGCTGAAGCAATTGGTCAAGCGGATGTAGTTCTTGTCTTCACGCAGGATCAAAAGAATGAACTGGCTGAGAGATTCCCTGCTGCCATTGGAAAGCTGTTTACGATTTCTGAATATGCCAACGGAGCAGTTCAGGATGTGCCTGATCCTTATGGCAAGAGTGCAGAGGTTTATCAAGAGACCGCAGAAACAATTAACGCTTTAGTAAAGGTAATTGTTAGTTCTATAAAGAACGGTTAGTCAGCTAGTCCGTATAGTCGGTCACCAGCGTCACCCAGACCTGGAACGATGTAGCCAAGTTCATTAAGTTTTTCATCAAGAGCACCAAGGACGATTTTGATGTCCTTATCGCCAAAATGCTTTTCTAAAGCTTCTAATCCTTCAGGGGCACCTAAGAGACAAATGCAGGTGATGTCTGTTGCACCTTTTTCAAACACATAATCTATTGAATCAATTAGTGTTCCACCGGTAGCAAGCATTGGGTCAATGATATAAACCTGTCTTCCAGTTAGATCATCTGGCAGGCGGTTCGCATATGTATATGGCTGAAGTGTTTCTTCATTTCTCTTGATACCTAAGAAACCAACTTCAGCAGTTGGAAGAAGTTTTACTATTCCCTCAAGCATTCCCAAACCTGCACGCAAGATAGGGATAATGATCGGACGAGGCTTAGAAAGTTTTCTTCCCTTAGTTTGAGTCACAGGAGTTTCAATAGTTACCTCAGTTGTCTTTACTTCCCTTGTGGCCTCATAGGCCAGCAAGGTAACAAGTTCTTCAACTAGCTGTCTAAAAACAGGAGATGGAGTGTTCTTGTCTCTAAGAACAGTCAACTTGTGAGTTATTAATGGGTGGTCTGCCACGTGAATCCGCATAGGCTAAATCTAGCGTTAGTGAGGTGGATGTAGTGAACGAGACTTGGGTTCCATATATGAGGGCTGCTCTAGTAGAGGCTCAGATAGCCATGGATGTCTCAGATGATGTGCCAGTAGGTGCAGTCATTGTTGACGAAAAGGGCGAAATTATTGCTCGAGGTAGAAATGAACGCGAGCTATCAGGAGATCCAACAGCTCACGCTGAAATCCTCGCAATTAGAGAAGCAGCAGAAAAGCTAGGGGATTGGCGTTTAAACGGTTTGACTCTTGTAGTCACTCTTGAGCCATGCGTAATGTGTGCGGGAGCTATTCAAGCAGCAAGGATATCAAGAGTGGTCTTTGGGGCTTGGGATGAGAAGGTCGGAGCAACAGGTTCCCTTTATGACCTGGTTAGAGATAAGCGTCTTGGCACTGAAATTGAGGTAATTCCAGAGATTTTGCTTACTGAAACGAGCGATCAGCTCAAGGATTTCTTCGCTAAGAAGCGTTAAAGGCTCACTTTTCAAGAAATCATCCTGTTAAGCAGTTCGTTTAGTCCCAATCCCTAATAAACTGGGTTTTTATACGCATTTGCGAATATTTTAGGGATTTTGATGGCAAAGCTGATTATTACTGATGGGATTGGGCTAATTAAGCTCTCTCCTGTTCAGAGATACCTGCTTGGGCGGAGATACGTAGCCTTTGAATTAGAGCGAATGATCAAGGTTTCGGTCCAAAATACCCCTAAAAGAGCTGATCTTGGTCAAAAGACCAAGCATCGCTGGCTACCTTTCTCGTGGACCGGGGAATATCAGGATGGGGCTAAAAAGAGCCTATTTATAGGCCCAAGGAAGTCGCGCTGCGTCAGAGTTTTGATGCTAAATCCCGCATTAGATGAAATTTGCTTCACTACTGGGAACCAATTGAAGCTTTATGCAGTGCTGAAGGAACATCAGAAGGACAGGATCTACCCGAGAAACTAATCCCCGGTCAGGGATATTAGTCAATTTCTTCAAGATTTATCTTGCATTTACATAAATGAGACCTATAAGATAGAGGTTTGCTCCCCAACAACTCGTAAGCATATTTTGGCTTCGCATTTGTACGCATATTTTGGCGACAAAGTTAGGGACTAATCCCATAGACCGTTCTAACTAAGTAAACCGCCTTTGAAGGGATCATCTTGGCCGCCAAGAAAACCACCAAAAACATTCGTTCAGCTCAACGACTTTCCTTTGCGAAAACTCGTGAACCAATTGAACTTCCAAATCTTCTAACCCTGCAGACTGAGAGCTTTGAGTGGCTCGTAGGTGACAAGTCATGGAGAGACAAGGTTGGCCCAGATGCCAAGACCGGTCTTGAGGAAGTATTCGAGGAGCTATCTCCTATCGAAGACAACCCAAACAACCCGAGTGAAGCAAAGATGGGTCTTGAGTTCAAGTCACCTACTTTGGATGAGCCGACCTACACTCCTGACCAGTGCAAGGTAAAGGGAAAGACTTACGCTCGTCCTTTGTATATCAAGGCAGAGTTCACAAACTACAAGACTGGTGAAATCAAGAGCCAGACCGTGTTCATGGGTGAATTCCCAATCATGACTAACGAAGGTACTTTCGTAGTTAACGGAACTGAGCGTGTAGTTGTTTCTCAGCTAGTTAGATCTCCTGGTGTTTACTTCTCTGTTTCAACTAACACAACAGGAAACCTTGACGTTAAGAACAACAAGGCTCAGATCATTCCTTCACGTGGTTCATACCTAGAGTTCCTAACCGAATGGGTTAAGGATGACCGCAAGTCTGTTTCACGTTTCGGTAAGCCAATTCTTCAGGTGCAGGTTGACCGTAAGACTAAGGTTTCTGCAACTATCTTCCTAAAGGCTCTTGGTCTTTCTCGTGAAGAAATTGTTGACGCATTCTCGGATGTGAAGTCAGTTGCAACTGCAGCTAATGGTTGGGAGATCGACATCGATCTAATCAACAACACATTGGACTACGACGAGTCACGAGCATTCACAACTCCGGTCATCACTAAAGAAGATGCACTGAAGGAAATGTACCGCAAGGTTCGTGGCGAATCAGGTAACGCAGATGCTGCTGAAGCTTGGTTGAAGAGCGTCTACTTCGACAAGAAGAGATACAACCTTGCTCGTGTTGGTCGTCACAAGCTAAACCGCAAGCTAGGTGTATCAGTTGATGAGAACACCACAGTGCTAACTGTTGAAGACATCGTTGCAACTATGAAGTACCTTTTGGTATTCGACCTTGCGTTGAAGAACAAAGCGGATATCACAAGCAACATGAACTTCCCACTAAAGATGTCAGGTAAGAAAGTCGACATCAGAATTTCTGCAGATGACATCGACGACTTCCAGAACCGTCGTATCCGTTCAGTTGGAGAACTAATTCAGAACCAGGTTCGTATCGGTCTAAGCCGCATGGAACGTGTTGTTCGTGAGCGTATGTCTACTCAGGATGTTGAGGCAATTACTCCTCAGACTCTGATCAACCTACGTCCAGTTGTTTCAGCTATCAAAGAGTTCTTTGGTGCTAGCCAGCTATCTCAGTTCATGGATCAGAACAACCCTCTTGCAGGTCTTGCTCACAAGCGTCGTCTGTCGGCCCTAGGTCCCGGCGGTATCGCAAGAGAGCGTGCACAGATGGAAGTCCGTGACGTTCACCCATCCCACTACGGTCGTATGTGTCCAGTTGAAACTCCTGAAGGTCCAAACATTGGTCTGATCGGTTCCCTAACTGCATACGCACGTATCAACGCATTCGGTTTCATTGAGACTCCATACAACAGAGTTGTAAACGGAAAAGTTTCAGGCAAGATCGACTACCTAGATGCAGCAGAAGAAGACGGCAAGGTTATTGGTGGAGCTGATGTTCCTCTAAACGCTGACAAGACTTTTGCTAACAAGAAGGTATTCGCTCGTTTCAAGGGTGACGTTGTTGAAGTTGATAACGACCAGGTTGACTACATTGATATTTCACCTCGTCAGCTAGCTTCTGTTTCAACATCACTTATTCCATTCCTAGAGCACGACGACTCAAGCCGTGCTTTGATGGGTGCGAACATGCAACGTCAAGCAGTTCCACTAATCCGTAGCGAAGCACCACTAGTTGGTACAGGTATGGAGCGTGCAGCTGCAATGGATTCACACGCTGTTCTTCTTTCAAGAAGCGCTGGTGTTGTTGAAGAAGTTGACGCTGACACAATCGTGGTTAGAGGCGATGACAACAAGCAGGAGAAATACAGTCTTCGCAAGTTCGAGCGTTCAAACCAGGGAACAGCTATCAACCAGCGTGCAATTGTTTCTGTTGGTCAGAAAGTTGAAGCTGGAGAAGCTCTTGCTGATGGTCCAGCAACTGATCAGGGTGAACTAGCTCTAGGTAAGAACCTTCTAGTTGCATTCATGCCTTGGGAAGGTCACAACTTCGAAGACGCGATCATCTTGAGCCAGTCATTGGTTAAGGAAGACACTCTTTCATCTATCCACATCGAAGCTCACGAAGTTGAAGCTAGAGACACCAAGCTTGGTAAGGAAGAGATCACTGCAGATCTTCCAAACGTATCTGCGGAAGCTCTTGCTCAGCTAGACGAGCGCGGAATCATTCGCGTTGGTGCTGAAGTTCGTCCAGGAGATATCTTGGTTGGAAAGGTAACACCTAAGGGTGAAACCGAGCTTTCAGCTGAAGAGCGTTTGCTTAGAGCAATCTTCAACGAGAAGAGCCGCGAAGTTCGCGACACTTCTTTGAAGGTGCCTCACGGTGAAGCTGGAACAGTTATTGCTGTTACCGTATTCGACGTTGAAGCAGGCGATGATGAAATGGCTGCTGGTGTAAACCAGAGAGTTGTTGTTCACATTGCTCAGAAGCGTAAGATCACCGAAGGTGACAAGCTTGCAGGTCGTCACGGAAACAAGGGTGTTATTTCTAAGATCCTTCCAGTTGAAGACATGCCTTTCCTTGAAGATGGAACTCCGGTTGACATCATCTTGAACCCACTAGGTATTCCAGGCCGTATGAACTTCGGTCAGGTTCTAGAAACACACCTAGGTTGGATCGCGAAGCAGGGTTGGGAAATCAAGCCTGGCGCTAAGTGGGCAGAGCACCTAAGCGAGGAACTGCACTCAGCAGCACCTGGCACTAAGGTTGCAACCCCGATCTTCGACGGTGCACACAAGGATGACATCATCGGTCTTCTAGACTCAACTCTTCCTAACCGCGATGGTCAGAAGTTGGTTGACAAGACCGGTAAGGCAAGACTGTTCGATGGTCGTTCAGGTGAGCCTTTCCCAATGCCAATCTCTGTTGGTTACATGTACATCTTGAAGCTTCACCACTTAGTGGACGACAAGATTCACGCACGTTCAACAGGTCCTTACTCAATGATCACCCAGCAACCACTTGGTGGTAAGGCTCAGTTCGGTGGACAGAGATTCGGTGAGATGGAAGTTTGGGCTCTTCAGGCTTATGGTGCAGCACACACTCTTCAAGAGTTGCTAACCATCAAGTCAGATGACATCACAGGTCGTGTTAAGACTTATGAAGCCATCGTTAAGGGCGACAACATCCAGGCTCCTGGTATTCCAGAATCCTTCCGAGTTCTTGCTAAGGAAATGCAATCACTTGCTCTAAACGTTGAGGTTCTCAACGCAGAGGGTGCGATTGTGACTCTAAAGGATGAAGAATTCGAACGCGACATGGCCACTGAGTCTATGGACGGCATCAACCTATCCCGTAACGAATCATTGTCTAACGACACTGACTTCACTAACTTCTAAGCGAATCTCGAGAGAAAAGAATAAATATGGACGTCGAAACATTTAGCTCCCTAAGAATTGGTCTTGCCACTTCTGATGACATTCGCTCATGGTCAAACGGTGAAGTCAAGAAGCCAGAAACAATTAACTACAGAACCCTAAAGCCTGAGAAGGATGGTCTTTTCTGTGAAAAGATCTTCGGTCCTACGAAGGACTGGGAATGTTCTTGTGGAAAGTACAAGCGCGTACGTTTCAAGGACATCGTCTGTGAGCGTTGTGGTGTTCAGGTAACAAAGTCATCTGTACGTCGTGAGCGTATGGGTCACATTGAGCTTGCAGCTCCTGTTACTCACATCTGGTACTTCAAGGGTGTTCCTAGCCGTTTGGGTTACCTACTAAACATGGCTCCTAAAGATCTAGAGAAGATCATTTACTTTGCTGCTTACCGCGTCATGGAAATTGACCAGGACAACAAGGAAATTGATTGGGCTCTAATCAAGGATGACTACACCCAGCGTGTTAAGCAGACTCTAGATTCTCGTTTTGCCGAGATGATGGAACTTGCTCAAGAGGAATATGATTTCCTAACTTCAGAAGGTCTAGCACTACAGACTGCAGTGAAGCTATGGGAAGCACCTGTTTGGGTTGACGCTCAATTCCACAAGTCAATTGATCAGATGATCAAGATGGAAATTGATGACCCGAAGAACTACCTTGACAAGCCTTTCACTTCAGTTATTGCTGAAGGTAAGGAAGGTGTTACTCGTGAAGCAGCTGCTCAGAAGATCGTAAACACTCGTATCAATGACTTCCGCAAGAAGACAGAGAAGATTGTTCGTGAGTATGCACGTCTAGAGCGTCCAAACTCACTTCAGAAAGAGCACCTAGCCTGGAGACAGTTCCTGTTGGCTGAAGAGGGCGACCTAATTCAGAACGACGTTCTGTTTGACTACTTCGACTACTACTACGGTGACTATGTCATCACTGAGATTGGTGCACTTGCAGTCCAGAAAGTACTAGCTGAGTTTGATCTTGCAGGTACTGCTGAAGAACTAAAGAAAGAGATTGCAGAGAACAAGGGTTCAAAGCAGACTCAGGCGATTAAGCGTTTGAAGGTTGTTTCTTCATTCCTACAGTCATCAACTCCAACAACCTCAATGGTTTTGGATGTTCTTCCAGTTCTTCCACCGGAAATTCGTCCAATGGTTCAGCTAGATGGTGGACGTTTCGCTACCTCTGACCTAAACGATCTATACCGTCGTGTGATCAACCGTAACAACCGTCTAAAGCGTTTCATTGATCTAGGTGCTGTTCCAAAGACCATCTTGAACAACGAAAAGCGCATGCTTCAAGAAGCAGTAGATGCATTGTTCGACAACGGACGTCGTGGACGTCCGGTTACTGGAACTGGTAACCGTCCACTGAAGTCTCTTTCAGATCTTCTAAAGGGTAAGCAGGGACGTTTCCGTCAGAACCTATTGGGTAAGCGTGTTGACTACTCAGGTCGTTCTGTAATCGTTGTTGGTCCTCAGCTGAAGATGCACCAGTGTGGTCTTCCAAAGATCATGGCGTTGGAACTATTCAAGCCATATGTAATGAAGCGTCTAGTTGATCAGGGTATTGCCCAGAACATCAAGAGTGCTAAGCGTATGGTTGAGCGTAGCCGTCCACAGGTTTGGGATGTTCTAGAAGAAGTTATTCGCGAGCGTCCAGTTCTACTAAACCGTGCTCCTACACTTCACCGTCTAGGTATCCAGGCTTTCGAACCGCTATTGGTTGAAGGTAAGGCTATCCAGCTGCACCCATTGGTTTGTGCTGCGTTCAACGCGGACTTCGATGGTGACCAGATGGCTGTTCACTTGCCACTATCTGTTGAGGCTCAGGCTGAAGCTCGTCTATTGATGCTAGCTTCTAACAACATCTTGAAGCCTTCAGATGGTAAGCCAGTTGCTACTCCTTCACAGGATATGATCATTGGTCTTTTCTTCATGACTACTGTCAAAGAAGCAGCAATTGGTGAGGGACGTGTATTCGGTTCTGTAGCTGAAGCTCAGCTTGCATTCGATTCACACAACCTAGACCTACAGGCTCTTGTGAAGATTCGTATCGATGGAGTTATCCAGGAGACAACTCTTGGTCGTACTTTGTTCGCTCAGACCCTTCCAGAAGGATTCAAGTGGACACAGACTCAGGTCGGTAAGAAGCAGATTAGCCAGATCCTTACAGAGATGGTTGAACTACACGAGCGTACTGAAGTTGCTCAGGCACTTGACCGCATCAAGGATGCTGGTTTCTACTGGGCAACTCGTTCAGGTGTGTCAATGGCTATCTCGGATGCAAACTTCGACTCTGAGGGTAAGTTCGACAAGCTACGCGCGAAGATGATTCTTGATGGTGAAAAAGAACACACCAAGATTCAAGAGTCATTCGACCTAGGTGGTATTACTGACCTAGAGCGTCGTGACGAACTTGGAGCTCTTTGGTTCAAGAGAACTAACGAAATTCAGGAAATCCTTCAGCAGGAAATGCCGATGGGTAACGCGATTCGCATGATGGTTGAATCAGGTGCTCGTGGTAACTGGATTCAGGTTCGTTCTGTTCTAGGTATGCGTGGACCAGTTGCAACTTCATCTGGTGACTTCGCTCCGATGCCTGTAAAGGGTAACTACCTAGTTGGTCTAACCGCCTCCGAATACTTCATTAACGCAACCGGTGCTCGTAAGGGTAACGCTGATACTGCGATGAAGACTTCTGCTGCTGGTTACCTAACCCGTCGTCTAGTTGACGTTGCTCAGGATGTAATCGTTCGCGATCCAGACTGTGGCACAACACGTTTCCTAGAGAAGTCTCTAAAGGACGTTGATGGTGCATGGGATGACCAGAACATCGAACTTTCTGTCATGCAGCGTCAGCTTGCTGAAGATGTGAAGGTTGGTTCAACAGTTGTTGCTAAGCGTAATGACTCAATCAACCTTCAGGTCATCAACAACCTAAAGGCTGCTGATGTTGAAACTGTAAAGATCCGTTCAGTATTTACCTGTGACGCTCTTTCTGGTGTTTGTGCTGCTTGTTACGGTGTTTCACTAGCTACCAACCAGCCGGTTGAGCTTGGTGAAGCTATCGGTATCATCGCTGCTCAGTCAATTGGTGAGCCTGGTACTCAGCTAACAATGCGTACTTTCCACACCGGTGGTGCAGCTGCTGCGACTACAAAGAGAACAATCTTGAAGTCAATCGGTGGTCAGAAGGTTCGTGTTGAGCGTCTGATTTCTTATGACATCACTCAGGGTCTTACTGGTGTTACCGACTTGCTAGAAGCTCGTCCAGGTTGGCGTCAGGGTAAGGTCGGTGTTCTAGCTTTCTGGCCAGGACGTATCGAACTTAAGGCTTCTGGTCGTCAGTTCACTGTTTGCCGTGGAGATGTAACCATCCGTGAAATCGCTGAAGTCGATGCCAAGGATGAGAAGACCACCAAGAACAAGATTTTTGCTCAGGTGATTTTCGCAGTTGATGACAAGGACGGAGCTAAGGTTGCTGACACATTGAAGGCTGGTAAGGCTCTCATTGTTCAGGAAGCTGGAACTGTTACCAAGATCACTGATGACTACATCGAAGTTGAAGTTGACCGCACTGTAACTCCTCGTTTGGAGCCAGGCATCAACCTCACTGACGCTAAGTTGCAGGAAGTCACAGCCGAGAACAAGAAGGCTAAGAGCACAATGTCAAAGGTCAAGTATGAACTTGTGCCATTTGCTCACGACGGTAACAAGTCAAAGCAGCGAGTATTTGCAAAGGTTGGTGACGTTGTTTCTAACGGCCAGGTTCTTGCAGATGGTCTTATCGCTTACCCTGTTGCAGATTCTGATGCTCTTGCGAGATTGAAGAAGGCAAAGGTTGAAGCAGGTAAGGTTCTAAACGCTAACGACCTAGTTGCTAAGTATGCAATCGTGAAGGAAGTTGATGTCTTCATCACTCCTTCAGAAGAGGGTCAAGAAGAAGCTGACAAGATCGCACAGAACTACGCGTTCAGCCGTTCAACTTCTAAGACCTTCGCGAAGCTTTCACCGAAGGACAAGATCGCTACTATCAACGCAGCCGAGATTGAATCAGAACTTTTGGTTCAGCCTGGTGACTGGGTAGGTCAGGGCGAGTACGTCATCGATGGAACTCCTAACCCACACGCTGTGCTATCAGTGCTTGGTCCTAAGTGGGCTGCATTCGAAATCATCCGTGGTGTTCAGGCGATCTATGGTTCACAGGGTGTGCCTCTGCACGACAAGCACCTTGAGGTCATCGTTCGCCAGATGCTGGGTAAGGTTACCGTCATCGAGTCAGGTGAGACCGACATGCTTCCAGGTGAAGTTATCGACCGCACCAGATTCCAGGCTAAGAACCGTGAAGCACAGAAGTCAGGCCAGAAGCCAGCTTCTGCACGTCAAGAAGTAATGGGTATGACCCGTGCTTCATTGGCTGCTCAATCATGGTTGTCAGCTGCTTCGTTCCAGGAAACTACCCGAGTTCTAACTCAGGCAGCCCTAGACCGTAGAGAAGACAAGCTTGAGGGTCTAAAGGAGAACGTCATCATCGGTAAGTTGATCCCAGCAGGTACTGGGCTAAAGCAGTACCGCGATGTTGAGGTTGCAGGTACCGAAGAAGCTAAAGCAGCTAGATACCCTAACCGTATTTGGGAGGCCCCAGAGGCTACCGAAGCGGCTGAGGAGTTCTCAGCAGCGAACCTTTTCAGTGCTGATCTAGACGACTGGACAGCAACGAAAGAAGACTAAAAAATCCGTTTGACCCACGGGAGTTATTTCTGTAGGCTTGGCAAGGTTTGTGTTTAGACCAAACCCAGCCCTAAAGCTCTAGAGATTTAGCTCCGGTGGGCCACAACAGGTTTTTGATACAGCATCCGCTGTGTCTAAAAAGAGACAAGAAGTAACCAAACTCTCGGGAAACCGAGGATTAAACAAGGAGAAGCAGTGCCAACAATTCAGCAGTTGGTCCGCAAGGGTCGCAGCGCCAAGGCTACTAAGTCAAAGACGCCAGCACTTAAGGCCAGCCCACAGCGCCGCGGAGTATGTACCCGTGTATACACAACAACACCTAAGAAGCCGAACTCAGCTCTTCGTAAGGTTGCTCGTGTCAAGCTTTCAAACGGTATTGAAGTTACCGCTTACATTCCAGGCGAAGGTCACAACCTCCAGGAGCACTCAATGGTGCTAGTCCGTGGTGGTCGTGTTAAGGACCTTCCTGGTGTTCGTTACAAGATCGTCCGTGGTGCACTAGACACCCAGGCAGTTAAGAACCGTAAACAGGCTCGCAGCCAATACGGTGCAAAGAAGGGTAAGTAATGCCTCGTAAAGGTCCAATAACCAAGAAGCCTGTGGTCTCTGACCCAGTATATGGTTCACAAGTTGTAACTACTTTGGTCAACAAGATTCTTCTTGATGGCAAGAAGAGCGTTGCTGAGTCAATCGTTTATGGTGCACTTTCAGGTGCAGCTACCAAGAGCGGTGCAGACGCAGTTGTGCTTCTAAAGAAGGCACTAGACAACGTCCGTCCAACAGTTGAGGTTCGCTCACGTCGTGTTGGTGGTTCTACCTACCAGGTTCCAGTTGAAGTAAAGGCACACCGTGCAAACACTTTGGCTCTTCGCTGGTTGGTTGGCTACGCAAAGGCTCGTCGCGAAAAGACTATGACTGAGCGTTTGATGAACGAGATCTTGGATGCATCTAATGGTCTAGGAGCTGCTGTTAAGCGTCGCGAAGACACACACAAGATGGCTGAATCAAACAAGGCCTTCGCTCACTACCGCTGGTAAAAATTTCGAACTTCCGCTTGTTAACTTTCTGTTTAGCAAGCGGATGTTCAATTAAGTAAGTAAACCCAACATCTAATTCGGAGGACCATCGTGGCCCAAGAAGTTCTAACAGACCTAAATAAGGTACGTAACATCGGTATCATGGCGCACATTGACGCTGGAAAGACAACAACTACCGAGCGTATCTTGTACTACACCGGTATCACACACAAGATTGGTGAAGTGCACGATGGTGCTGCAACCATGGACTGGATGGAGCAGGAGCAGGAACGTGGTATTACCATTACCTCAGCTGCGACTACCTGTTTCTGGAACAAGAACCAGATCAACATCATTGACACACCTGGACACGTTGACTTCACTGTTGAAGTTGAGCGTTCACTTCGTGTTCTAGATGGTGCTGTTGCTGTTTTCGATGGTAAAGAAGGTGTTGAGCCTCAGTCAGAAACCGTTTGGCGTCAAGCTGACAAGTATGACGTTCCACGTATCTGTTTCGTAAACAAGATGGACAAGCTTGGTGCTGACTTCTACTTCACAGTAGACACAATCATCAACCGTCTAGGAGCTAAGCCACTAGTTATCCAGCTTCCAATCGGTGCTGAGTCAACTTTCGAAGGTGTTATTGACCTTGTTGAAATGCGCGCTCTAACCTGGCGTGGAGATGTTGAGCTTGGTGCGAAGTATGAAGTTGAAGCTATCCCTGCTGACATGCAGGCTAAGGCTGACGAGTACCGTGCAAAGCTTTTGGAAACTGTTGCTGAAGCAGATGACGCTCTTATGGAGAAGTACTTCGCAGGTGAAGAACTAACCGTTGCTGAAATCAAGGGTGCCATCCGTAAGATGACCGTTTCTTCACAGCTATACCCAGTTCTTTGTGGTTCTGCTTTCAAGAACAAGGGTGTTCAGCCAATGCTTGACGCTGTTATCGACTACCTTCCTTCACCGCTAGATGTTCCAGCTGTTGAAGGTCACGATGTTCGTGACGAAGAGAAGATCATCCGTCGCGAGCCTAAGTCAACAGAGCCATTTGCTGCTCTTGCTTTCAAGGTTATGACTCACCCGTTCTTCGGTCGTCTAACTTACATCCGCGTTTACTCAGGACAGGCATCTCAGGGTGACCAGGTTCTAAACGCAACTAAGGACCGTAACGAACGTATCGGTAAGTTGTTCCAGATGCACGCCAACAAGGAAAACCCTGTTGAGACTGTAACTGCTGGACACATCTACGCAGCTATTGGTCTAAAGGACACCACAACAGGTGACACTCTTTGTGACAAGGCAAACCCAGTTGTTCTTGAGTCAATGACTTTCCCAGAGCCAGTTATCTCTGTTGCGATTGAGCCAAAGACCAAGGGAGACCAGGAGAAGCTAGGTCTTGCTATTCAGAAGCTTGCTGAAGAAGACCCAACATTCCGCGTTGAGCAGGATCAGGAAACTGGTCAGACTGTTATCTCAGGTATGGGTGAGCTTCACCTTGACATCTTGGTTGACAGAATGCGTCGTGAGTTCAAGGTTGAGGCTAACGTTGGTAAGCCTCAGGTTGCATACCGCGAGACTCTAAAGCGCGCTGTTGAAAAATATGATTACACCCACAAGAAGCAGACCGGTGGTTCAGGTCAGTTTGCTAAGGTCCAGATCAAACTGGAGCCTATGGAGGTTGAGGGTGACAAGACTTACGAGTTCGTAAACGCAGTTACTGGTGGTCGTGTTCCTCGTGAATACATCCCAAGCGTTGACGCTGGTATTCGCGATGCGATGCTAGTTGGAACTCTAGCCGGATACCCAGTTGTGGGTGTTAAGGCAACTCTTCTTGATGGTGCATATCACGATGTTGACTCATCTGAAATGGCTTTCAAGATCGCCGGATCGATTGCTTATAAAGAAGCATCGAGAATGGCACAACCAACGCTGCTAGAGCCATTGATGGCTGTCGAAGTGCGTACCCCAGAGGAATACATGGGTGACGTAATCGGTGACCTCAACTCTCGCCGCGGCCAAATTCAGGCAATGGATGACGCTTCTGGCGTCAAGGTCGTTCGCGCCCTAGTTCCACTGTCAGAAATGTTCGGTTACGTTGGAGACCTACGCTCGAAGACTTCGGGTCGTGCGGTCTACTCAATGACTTTCGAGTCCTATTCAGAGGTCCCGAGAGCTGTTGCTGACGAAATCGTACAAAAGAACAAGGGCGAGTAAGTTTTAGGTCTACCTAGAACCTACTTTTCTGACTAGAATATAAATTCTGTAAACCCAAAACAAATAGGGCATAAAGTGTGCCCGTGGGAAAACGACGAGTCCTGAGGAGGACCATAAATGGCAAAGGCGAAATTCGAGCGCACCAAGCCGCACGTCAATATCGGTACTATCGGTCACGTTGACCACGGTAAGACCACTTTGACTGCTGCTATCACTAAGGTGCTGCACGACAAATATCCAACACTGAACACAGCTTCAGCGTTCGACCAGATCGACAACTCACCTGAAGAAAAGCAGCGTGGTATTACGATCAACATCTCACACGTTGAGTACCAGACCGAGAAGCGCCACTACGCACACGTAGACGCTCCAGGTCACGCTGACTACATCAAGAACATGATTACTGGTGCAGCTCAGATGGATGGTGCGATTCTTGTAGTAGCAGCAACTGACGGACCTATGCCTCAGACCAAGGAGCACGTGCTTCTTGCTCGTCAGGTTGGTGTTCCTTACATCGTTGTAGCTCTAAACAAGAGCGACATGGTTGCTGACAAGGAAATCCTTGAGCTAGTTGAGATGGAAGTTCGTGAACTTCTTTCACTATACGAATTCCCAGGCGACGACGCTCCTGTAGTACAGGTTTCAGCTCTAAAGGCACTAGAAGGCGACGCTACATGGGGTCAGACCGTTCTAGACCTAATGGACGCTGTTGACGCTAACATTCCAGAGCCAGTTCGCGACTTGGACAAGGCATTCTTGATGCCAGTTGAAGACGTTTTCACAATCACTGGTCGTGGAACTGTTATCACTGGAAAGATCGAGCGTGGCCAGGTTAAGGTTAACGACGAAGTTGAAATCGTTGGTATCCGCGAGAAGCAGAAGACTACCGTTACCGGTATCGAAATGTTCCGCAAGCTACTTGACTATGCAGAGGCTGGTGAAAACGTAGGTCTATTGCTACGTGGAACCAAGCGTGAAGATGTAGAGCGTGGCCAGGTTGTATGTAAGCCTGGTTCAATCACACCTCACACTGGCTTTGATGGCAACGTCTACATCCTTTCAAAGGATGAGGGTGGTCGTCACAACCCGTTCTACGCAAACTACCGTCCACAGTTCTACTTCCGTACCACAGACGTAACCGGTGTTATCACCCTTCCGGCTGGTACTGAAATGGTTATGCCTGGCGACACCACCGAAATGTCAGTTGAGCTAATTCAGCCAATTGCTATGGAAGAGGGTCTTCGCTTCGCTATCCGTGAAGGTGGCCGCACAGTTGGTGCTGGTACAGTAACCAAGATCACCAAGTAGTTCTAGAAACTCAATAAAGAACCCCGGGCCTAATGGTCCGGGGTTCTTTATTTCTTAATGGGGATTAGAGATTCAGGGCAATAACGATGCTGGTGGCTAGTAGAACCAGTGCCACCGGGGCCCAAAGCATTCTTTCTTTCTTACTTGGGGTGATTGTGTTCATAATCAGGGCCAGGCCATTGATTCCAACGATCGCCCAGTTGGCGGCTTGATTCAGATCGTTTCCTAGCAATTTAGGAAAAACACCCAGTTGAGCTAGGTAGTGGCCAGCGATTCCCAAGTAAATCAAGGAGGTCAGAGCAGAACCAATTCGAAGATTCCGGGGTAAAACCCCTTGAATTCTGCCTCCGAAGGCATATTCACCCCAAGGAGCACCTGAAATTAGGGCTATTTGGAAGCATGTGACTAGAAGTAGGACGGCTATGTTGAGCCAGGCTGAGATTTCAAAGATGGTCATGTTCTTATTCTGTCTTGAGCTTGCCGAAGCGAACTGCACATAAATGTTCGAATATTAGGGTTTTTCTTGTCTGGGACTTGCATTGACACGGGTAGTTGTGCCAAGATTGAGAAGTTCATGTGATGTCGTCCATTCTGGATGATCCACTGCAGGCAATAGTGAACCGCTAAAACGGGTCCGGCCGCAGCTGAGCCAAAAATTTACCGATGTATTTACTTGGAATTATTGTGAGTGAGAACTTACGACACTCCCGAGTGCGTGGGTCGGAGCAGTGCCCCAGGTAACTGGGTTTGACAGATAAATAGTGGTGCATATCAAAAAGTGCTGCTAGTTATTGGCGTCTTAGACGTCAAGAAAGCGAGTCCTAATGGCAGATCAGAAGATCCGCATTCGACTGAAGTCGTACGATCACGAGATCATCGATTCTTCAGCTCGAAAGATCGTAGAAACAGTTACCCGTGCGGGTGCTCAGGTTGTTGGTCCAGTACCACTACCGACTGAGAAGAATGTTATTGCGGTGATTCGTTCACCACACAAGTACAAGGACAGCCGCGAGCACTTCGAGATGCGCACCCACAAGCGCTTGATCGACATCATCAACCCAACTCCTAAGGCAGTTGACTCACTGATGCGTCTCGACCTTCCAGCCGATGTCAACATCGAGATCAAGCTCTAAGGAAAAATAAGATGACTACTACACGTATTGTGAAGGGACTACTGGGCAAGAAGCTCGGTATGACCCAGGCATGGGACGCCAACAACAAGATGGTCCCAATCACCGTTATCGAAGCTGGTTCAAACGTAATCACTCAGATCAAGAACCTTGACACTGATGGCTACCAGGCAATCCAGATCGCATACGGAGCAATTGACCCACGCAAAGTTAACAAGCCAGACGCAGGTCAGTTTGTTAAAGCTGGAGCAACTCCTCGTCGTCACCTTGCAGAAATCAGAACACTAGACGCTGACACTTATGAAGTTGGTCAGGAACTTGGTGTTGAGATTTTTGAAGCAGGAATGTTCGTTGACGTTGTTGGAACCAGCAAGGGTAAAGGTTTCGCAGGTCACATGAAGCGTCACGGTTTCCACGGTGTTGGTGCATCACACGGTTCACACCGTAACCACCGTAAGCCTGGTTCTATCGGTGCTGGTACTTCACCAGGTCGTGTTTTCAGAGGAACCAAGATGGCTGGTCGTATGGGTCAGGACAAGGTAACTACCTTGAACCTATCTATCCACGGTATCGACGCTGAAAAGGGTCTACTACTTGTCAAGGGTGCAGTTCCTGGATCAAAGGGTTCACTTGTATTCGTTCGTAACGCAGTGAAGAAGGGTGCTTAATTCTCATGGCTAACGTAGATGTATTAGACGTAAAGGGCAAGAAGTCAGGTTCAGTTGAACTTGATGCAGCTCTGTTCGATGTAAACATCAGCATTCCGCTAGTTCACCAGGTTGTTGTAGCTCAGATGGCTGCTGCTCGTCAGGGCACACAGTCAACCAAGCGTCACGGTGAAGTATCAGGTACTGGTAAGAAGCCTTTCGCACAGAAGGGTACTGGACGTGCTCGTCAGGGTTCCCTACGTGCTCCTCAGATGCGTGGTGGTTACATCACTCACGGTCCAAAGCCTCGTGACTATGACCAGAGAACACCTAAGAAGATGAAGGCTGCTGCAGTTCGTCAGGCACTAACTGACAGAGCACGCAACAACCGTCTTCACGTAGTTGAGTCTCTAGGTCTAAGCGACAAGCCTTCAACCAAGGCAGCTCAGGCTTTCCTAGCTATGTTCACAAAGCAGAAGAACGTTCTAGTTGTTCTTGATCGCACTGATGAAGTTAGCTACCTAAGCTTGCGCAACCTAAAGAACGTTCACGTTCTTCCGGTTGACCAGCTAAACGCGTACGACATCTTGAACTCTGATGACCTAGTTTTCACAAAGTCAGCTATTGAAGAGTTCACCGCTAACTCAAAGAAGGAGGCGTAAAAATGACTGCTGTAAACAAGAACCCACGCGACGTCATTATTCGTCCAATCGTTTCAGAGAAGTCATACAACCTCATTGACATGGGCAAGTACACCTTCGAAGTAGATCCACGTTCAAACAAGACTGAGATCAAGCAGGCTGTTGAAGTTATCTTCAACGTCAAGGTTGCATCAGTTAACACTTTGAACCGCATTGGTAAGACCCGCAAGACAAGATTTGGATTGGGTAAGCGCAAGGACACAAAGCGCGCAATCATCACCTTGAAGAGCGGCACCATCGACTTGTTTAGCAACATCGGTTAAGGGCGAGAGATAAATGGGAATTCGTAAATATAAGCCAACGACTCCAGGTCGTCGTGGTTCATCTGTTTCAGACTTTTCTGAAGTAACCAGAACCACTCCTGAGAAGTCACTACTACGTCCACTTCCAAAAACTGGTGGTCGTAACTCATCAGGTCGTATTACTACTCGTCACATCGGTGGTGGTCACAAGCGTATGTATCGTGTGATCGACTTCCGTCGTCACGACAAGGATGGCGTGCCAGCTACTGTTGCACACATCGAGTATGACCCGAACCGTACTGCACGTATTGCACTACTTCACTATGCAGATGGCGAGAAGCGATACATCATCGCTCCTAACAAGCTAAAGCAGGGTGACCGTATTGAGCAGGGTCCATCAGCGGACATCAAGCCAGGAAACGCTCTTCCATTGAAGAACATTCCAGTTGGTACCGTGATCCACGCTATTGAGCTAAAGCCAGGCGGTGGAGCAAAGATGGGTCGTTCAGCTGGCGCAGCTGTTCGTCTAGTTGCTAAAGATGGCGGCATGGCTCAGCTACGTTTGCCTTCAGGTGAAATCCGTAACGTCGATGCTCGTTGCCGTGCAACCATCGGTGAAGTCGGTAACGCTGAGCAGTCAAACATCAACTGGGGTAAAGCAGGACGTATGAGATGGAAGGGTGTTCGCCCAACTGTCCGTGGTGTTGCTATGAACCCAGTAGACCACCCTCACGGTGGTGGTGAAGGTAAGACTTCTGGTGGACGTCACCCAGTGACTCCTTGGGGTCAAGCTGAAGGCCGCACTCGTAAGAAGAAGTTGCCTAGCGACAAGCTAATTGTCCGTCGTCGTCCGCGTGGAAGCCACTAGTAGGAGCCTAAGAATATGCCAAGAAGTCT
>Ga0209033_1000776_pt1 | contig 18791 bp, 17 predicted proteins | sample LauGreFa1BDMLBDN_2_FD_188218 | JGI IMG/M metagenome (GOLD analysis project Ga0209033, IMG submission 188218) | Freshwater lake microbial communities from Lake Michigan, USA - Fa13.BD.MLB.DN (SPAdes) (version 2) | ecosystem: Environmental > Aquatic > Freshwater > Lake | place: Lake Michigan, USA...
GGCTAAAGACGAAACCGTTTCAAGCGTATTACCAACGTCAGTGTAGCTCGCTTTCACCGTGACCGCTTTACCGACTTCTGCTTGGGTTAAGGTGAAAGTTGCTGCAGTGGCTCCTGTAATTTCAGCGCCGTTTGCAAACCATTTATACGATACCGTGCCTAAACCATCCACGTCCGCTAAGGTATTGGACGCGTTTAAGATTTGGCCTTGCGTCGTGGTGCCCGTTATGACAACTGCACCTGTTGGCGCGTCATTGATATTCGCAACAGCTGTTGTAGATGAACTTGCCACGCTAGTTGCAAAGCCATCAACATCGGTATAATTCGCTGTCACAAAAATCGTTTCCCCCACCTCCGCTTGCGTTAGAGTGTAGGTGGTTTGCTTTGCATTTTGAATCGAAACACCATTATTGAACCATTGATAACTAACAGCACCCATGCCGTTCGCATCAGCTAACGTATTAGATACTGTCAAAACTTGGCCTTGCAATGGAGTTCCTGTAATGGAAAGTGCATCATTTATTTTAACTACCTCATCATCCGTCGTCGCATTGGCAAAACTGACCACGCCAGATTTAAGTTGATCTGCAACAACCGAACTAGTAATACTAGCGCCATCTGATAAAGACCCCCAAGTTACAACTGAGCCATCCACTCTTAATGCCGCAAATGCCCCCCATCCTGTTGTAAAAATTTGTTTCACATCAATGTCACCATTGAGTTGGGATGCCACTGAAGAACTATCAACATCCCAATTATTGCCCCATCTTACAACTGAACCATCTTGTCTTAGTGCAGCAAATGCCCAAAATGTTGAATAAATAGTGATAACTGGGTTGCTTTGATCATTGAGCTGATTGGTGACATCGTAATAATCAGTCGAAGTAGATTGACCATAATCTCCCTCGCTACTAGGATCCCCCCCCCAAGTTACTAACACGCCACTATTTGTTTTTACTGCAAAAGCTTCGCCTGTTGAATAAATAAGTGAATTTTCATCGATAATAGCATTTGGCTCATTTTCCCAATTGAAAAAACCATTATTTTTTAAGATACCTGCCTTAACTCCCCATGTCACAATGGAACCATCTGCTCTCAACGCTGCAAACGAATTACTATTTGAAAATATGTGTGTAACGTTATTATTTGTGTCCGACAGTGCCAAATTTAACTTAGTATCATCATTTTTCCCTCCACTTGAACTGCTTCCCCAGTAAACAACACTACCATCCTCACGCAATGCAGCAAACGCGCCATCTGTTGCATAAACTTCTTGAACATGAATAAAATCTTGATTGGATGGATTGGAAATTGAATCAGGAACGGAAGAAATACTCCCCCAAGCAACCACTGAACCATCTTTTTTCAATGCAGCAAAAGCATCTTTTGTTGAGAAAATTTTAATGACATCTACCGTTCCATCTAGTTGGCTTGCATCATTAGGACCATCTCCACCTTTAGCACCATCACCCCAAGTCACTACTGAACCATCATTTTTTAACGCTGCAAAAGCATAAGTATTTGAATAAATTTCTTTAACATTTGTTAGTGAACTCACGACAGCATCATTAACAGTATTTCCCCAGTCTACTACCTTGCCATCATTTGTTAATGCCGCAAAAGCACTTTCTGTGGATGAAATTGTTTTAACATTCGTCATATTTGGCGTGTTAATTGGAGAATTGTTACCATCTGTCCCCCAAGAAACCACCGAACCATCATTTTTCAATGCAGCAAAAGCATAACCTGATGAGAAAATTTGTTTAACGTCGTTAATTACAGGAACATTATTCCCTCCATTATTTGAATTTCCCCAAGCAACAACAGAGCCATCATTTTTTATCGCAGCAAAAGCAGAATAATTTTGAATTTCATTGTAGGGTTTGTCTTTCGACGTTACCGTCAGTTGATAAGCCATTTTTGTATCCTCGAAATAGTATTTTGGCGTGAATTGAATTACATCAACTCGCGACTATAGCTAACGCCTATTTGAGAAGCAAAGGAGGAATGTCAGAAATGTGACGCAGTTCACACTTTTTGGTGAAACTATTTTTTTAGCGGGGAAATAAAAAATAAACGGTGAATTTTGGGCAAAAAAAACGCCGTTTAAAAACGGCGTTTTTTAGTTTTATTCGCCTTCTTTTTTGAAAGCTTCGTCTTCATTCCAAATGGGATTTTTCAAATCATCTTCATGAAGTTTCACGGCATCATCAGGGTAAATGTGCCAGAATGATTTATCGATATTCGCGTTGCAGTAGTTTTCTTTTGTACCGTGTGTGAACGGGCACCAGAAGTTTTCAACTAATTTCACTAAATACGAATGCCATTCAAACAAACCTACGCTCACAGGGCAATACCATGTGCAATTGAGCATCCAAAAGGTTTTAGATTGCGATGTACTGGCTTTAAATGAACCATCCATCGTAATTTGAGTTTTCATGTCATAGCGATGTGTTTCACGCGCTGGTAAATAATCTTTTAATGTTTTTACATCTTTCGCGCCCATCATCAATAAATGGTAATACGAGAGATACGCGCTTAAAAATATAAAAGGCAATGTCAGAATGGGTAAATAAATAAACACCATACCAATCGCACGCACCCAAACGGGCATCGTTTTATAGTTTTTTCCAATCTCAACACGATTAGAAACGCATGAATCACAAGCTTTCATCTGTTTTCCTTAAAATAATAGGTTAGCGAACCTTATTCTTCGCCATGAAATAATTGATAAATACTCAAACACCCTGCGCAACAGAAACATTTGTCACCTTGCGGGGTTTTCAGTAAAAAATCATGAATCTTTACAGGCAAACCACAAAGCGGGCATGCGGTTTGTTGCTGATCTTTTTTTACAGACATTTAGCGTTTATTACCGTTTAAACGAATCCAATCTTCTTGTTGCACACGCGGTGCAAACTCAATTTTTTCAGCGTAAGCGCAAATAACACTATCCGCTTGCTCAGCCAAAATTCCAGACAATACTAATGCCCCATTTTCCTTCACCAGCTCACAAATAGAACGGGATAAATCAATTAAGGGTTTTGCTAAAATATTAGCTAGCACAACATCCGCTTTAAATGGCGTGAAATCGTCAGGCAAAAAAGCATGAATTTTATCCGCCACATTATTTTTAATTGCATTATCGTGCGTAGCGGTTAAGGCTTGAGGATCAATATCAACGCAGTAAGCCACTTTTGCACCGAGCAAAATCGCCGCAACCGCTAAAATCCCCGAACCACAACCGTAATCAATGACTGTTTTGCCCTCTAAATCTGCACCCGCCAACCACTCTAAACATAACGCGGTAGTTGGATGCGTTCCCGTCCCAAACGCTAATCCGGGATCAAGTGTTAAGCACACTGTCCCTTCTTCACGTTGTTCTTGGCCGGTTGGACACACCCAAAGACGCTGCGCAAATTTCATAGGATGATAAAACTCCATCCATGCACGCTCCCATACTTGATCGTCAATATATTCATACTGCCAATCGTCGAGTGCGTGATGCTGAAACTTTTTATTGATCGCGCTTTGAACCGCGTCCATTTCAACCTCTAATTCATACAGCGCCACCACTTGCGTGTTGGTCCAAATTTTGGTTTCGCCAATGCGCGGTTCATAAACAGGCTCATCCTGCGCATCTAAATAAGTTACTGACACCGCGCCTAAATGCGTAAAGTAATTAGCCACTTTAGGCGCAGATTTTTCAGTTGTTGTCACCGTTAACTGATGCCAAGGCATTTAGTAAATACCCAACTTTTTCTCTAAATAATGGATATTTTGACCACCCACCGCAAACGCATTATCCGTCATAATGTCGTGTTGGAGCGGAATATTGGTTTTTATGCCATCAATAATGATTTCATTGAGCGCGGTATTCATTCGCGCGATAGCACTTTCGCGCGTTTCACCATGCGCAATTAACTTACCAATCATTGAATCATAATAGGGTGGCACTTTGTAGCCGTTGTAAATATGTGTTTCACAACGAATACCAGGACCTCCAGGCATGTGGAACTGTTCAATCACACCCGGACACGGCATAAATGTGCGTGGATCTTCCGCATTTAAGCGACATTCAATGGCATGACCTTGAATTTTCACTTGATCTTGCGTCATGGATAATCTTTCACCAGCCGCAATGCGCAACTGTTCTTTGACGATATCAAAACCCGTCACCATTTCAGTCACAGGATGCTCAACTTGAACCCGTGTATTCATTTCGATGAAATAAAATTCCCCTTTTTCATACAAAAATTCAAATGTCCCTGCGCCACGATAGCCAATGTCAATACACGCTTTGGCGCAACGCTCACCGATAAATTTACGTTGTGCTTCAGTAATAAAAGGTGCGGGTGCTTCTTCAACAACTTTCTGATGACGGCGTTGCATTGAACAATCGCGCTCACCTAAATGAATGGCATTGCCGTATGAATCCGCCATGACTTGAAATTCGATATGACGTGGATCTTCAAGGAATTTTTCCATGTAAACGGTTGGATTCCCAAATGCACTGCCTGCTTCCGCTTTCGTCATTTCAATTGCGTTAATCAAAGCGGCTTCTGTGTGAACAGTTCGCATACCGCGACCGCCACCACCACCTGCTGCTTTAATAATGACTGGATAGCCAATCTCTTGAGCGAGTTTTAAATTCTTTTTAGGATCATCTGACAGCGGATCATTATTGCCGGGTACACAAGGAATACCCGCGATAATCATGGCGTTTTTAGCCGAAATTTTATCGCCCATCATGCGAATCGTTTCCGCTTTAGGGCCGATGAAAACAAAGCCACTTTGCTCTACTTTCTCTGCAAAATCGGCATTTTCAGACAAAAACCCATAACCGGGATGAATGGCTTGCGCATCGGTGACTTCGGCTGCGCTGATGATTGCTGGAATATTTAAATAACTCTCAGACGACGCCGCAGGGCCAATACAAACAGATTCGTCCGCCAAGCGAACGTGTTTTAAATCACGATCCGCTTCAGAATGAACTGCAACCACTTTTACACCTAATTCGCGACACGCTCGCAACACACGCAAAGCAATTTCACCGCGATTGGCGATGACAATTTTATCAAACATAACGCCTCGCTAATTATTCAATAATGAATAAAGGCTGACCATATTCAACAGGTTCAGCATTTTCCACCAAAATTTGGGTAATAACACCGCTTTTATCGGCTTCAATTTGATTCAAAATTTTCATCGCTTCAATTAAGCACAGCGTATCACCTACTTGTACCGTTTTACCAATGGTCACAAATTCTTTACTCCCAGGTGACGCGCTGCGATAGAACGTACCGACCATTGGTGATTTCATCACATGGCCTTTAATCTCTGCAGGTGCAGGCGCTGCGTCACTACTAGAGGCGGCAACTGGAGCTACCACAGGCGCTGCTTGAGCATAGGCAACTGGTGCTGCAGGTGCAACAGCCGTACTATAACGATTAATACGGATGAATTCTTCACCTTCTTTAATTTCAATTTCTGCGATATCGGATTCTTCGATAATCTCGATAAGTTTTTTTATTTTTCTAATATCCATGGTGATTTATGATCTCTTCTCTGGGGTTTTAAATTAGGGTTTAAATATAATGAACTTTTTTTATTACAATTTTTTTATTAATAATCGATGAGCCGCTTGAAGCGCTAATTCATAACCTGTTGCGCCTAGTCCACAAATAACGCCTTGTGCAATATCTGAAAAATACGAATGCGCTCTAAATGGTTCACGTGCATGAACATTTGATAGATGTACTTCGATAAATGGAATTTTAGTCGCAAGCAAGGCATCGCGTAACGCAACGCTGGTATGGGTAAACGCTGCGGGATTGATAATGATAAAATCAACGCCCTTCGCATACGCTTCGTGAATATGGGTAATTAGCTCGTGTTCTGCATTACTTTGATAGAAATTTAAAGCGTGTCCTAAATGCTGCGCTTGAGATTCTAATGTGTTCTCAATATCAGCTAGCGTTTGGTTGCCATAAAGACTTGGTTCGCGTACACCCAATAAATTCAAATTTGGGCCATTTAAAACAGTAATTATCGCCATGACGTTCTATTAAAGTGTGCAGTTAAAAGTGCAGTAATTTTACCGTGTTGCAACATTTTGTCCAGTTTAACCATAAAATACGCAAAAATAAGCTCATTTTATATACATTTGCACGCAACATTCGATGTTAAAAATGGATTGTGGCTGCCAGATAATCAAAATCTTCTTCATCAAGATAAGGCATAACGCTAAGTAAAGGCATAGGCAATCGCTCCACTAAGGCTTCAATGGTGGCGTCTATACAGTTAAACTCAACATCATTACACACCGCAACCCAACCCGCGCAAGTAAGCTGTGCTTTTTCAATGGCATCAACCGATAATTGTGCATGATTGATGCAACCTAGTTTAATCGACACGACTAAAATAACGGGTAACTGTAATGCCTGCGCTAAATCCGCAATAGTTTGCGCAGCATTAAGGGGCGCATACCAGCCGCCCGCGCCCTCAACAATGACTACATCAGCTAAGGTCTGCAATGTATGAAACTGCGATAACACAATGGTGAAATCCGCTGGATTGGATTTCCCTGCCAAATGCGGTGAAATAGGCAGCTCATACGCATACGGATTAATTAAATCATAATCTAACCATTGAGAATTACATTGTTGAATAGAAAGGGCGTCTGCGTTGCGCCAATGGTTGTCTATTTTTTCACAACCGGATGCAACGGGTTTCATACCCACCACACTCAAATTTTGTTGTTTAAAATAGGTCATCAATGCAAGCGTTACCCATGTTTTGCCCACATTGGTGTCCGTGCCGGTAATAAAATAGCCTTGTTTCATAAATTTAAAAACCCGCTCGCGCTCAATATACTGACGTTAAAAGAAGCATTTTTCACAAAATGCGGAAATTGGGCATCGACAATGCCTTTTTGAACTAATTCATCTAAGGTGGTATTTGCTTCTACTTCACAGGCTTTGACAATAAGTAATTGCGTCGCGTGAACTTTATTGGCAAGCCACGCCGCTAAACTGTCTGAGGTCATATCCCATGTCGCAGGCACTTGATCTAAATTAAGCTCGTCTATTGATGGTGACCAAATGGCTAAATGAGGATAGGAAACTGAATTCATAGTCGAGCAAAGTGTGAATACAGGGAAAAGATTCTGGCTCATTATCGCTGTTTGTTGCATAGAAAGTATCGCCATTTCATGGGCGCAACCATCACTAAAATGCCATTGATTTTGCGCGTGACGCACACAATCAGCAAATTTACCTCCACCGCACACGACAATAGTTGGTGTATTTTGCGTTGCAATATGTGCTAAACACGCAAAAAAGTTTTCTTGCGTATTTTTAAGTAAACTGCCGCCCAATTTTACCACGCGCATAAACGTATTCTAGGATTGAAAACGCTTTAACACTTGAAACAAAGCAGCGGCTTTATCAAAACTTTCTTGATATTCGTCTTCCACCACCGAATCGTTGACGATGCCACCACCGGCCCAAAAACGAATGGTATTCGCCGATTCTACCAGTGTGCGAATGGCGATATTGGTATCCATATTGCCATTAAACCCGACGTAACCTATTGCACCGCAATAGATACCACGTCGATGAGGCTCAATTTCTTCAATGACTTCCATAGAGCGAATTTTAGGTGCGCCCGTAATGGATCCACCAGGAAAGCAATGCTTGAGTAAATCCAGTGCATGTTGATCTTGCGCTAATGTCCCCGTCACGGTGCTCACCAAATGATGCACCGTGCTGTAGCTTTCAATATCAAATAATTTAGGCACACGCACCGAACCCGTTTCGCAAACTTTACTAATATCGTTTCGAAGTAAATCGACAATCATGACGTTTTCAGCACGATCTTTTGCGCTATTTTGCAAATCTGAAATTTGCGCTACATTTTCATGGTCTTCTAATTTGCGTGGACGCGTGCCTTTAATCGGCTTCGTTTCCACCTGCCGCCCCGTTAATTTCAAAAAACGCTCGGGCGAAGAACTCAATACATTGACATGAGGAAAATGAATATACGCGCTAAATGGCGCAGCATTGACTTCACGGAGCACTTGGTAAACTTGCCAAGGTTCACCTTGACAGTCTGCACTAAAACGTTGAGTTAAATTGACTTGATAACAATCCCCTTCTTTGAGGTAATGTTTGATTTTTTGGAAGGCTTTTTTATACGTTTCTGGTGAAAAATTAGCTTGAATATCGCTTTTAAGTAAAAACGGTTCGACGTCAATCAATCGCCTGATTTCACTAAATTGTTGAATTAAATTATCCATTTTATCAACATCGTAGCAGATTAAATAACTTTGTGAAATTTCATGATCTACAATCACTGCCCAATCATAAATACCCACCGCCATTTCTGCAACGCCTTCTGCATCAGAGGCAATTCGTGGTAAATTCTCTAAATGACGCGCTAAATCATAGGAAAAATAACCAATTGCACCGCCATTAAACGGCAACTCTATTTCAGTTTGTTGCGAAGAAAATAACTCGCCATAACGAATTAATTCACCTTTGAGTAAATCAAAGGGATTTTCAGTTGAAATAAGGGTTTCATGCACATTTGAAATGGTCGTTATCCCTGCATCAGCCACAAATGTGCAAATAGGATTTGCACTCAATATATCATAACGCCCTTGCCGACTGCGCGGATAACCGCTGTCTAAAAACACTGCCCATGCTTGCTTGGCATAGGGTGCAAACAGTGCAGCACTATCTGAAAAATAAGGGAGTTTTTGAATAACTGAGCGTGAAGACATAAAATTAGCGACTGAAAAACTGACCAAACGCGCGACTTCCTGAACCTGTTTTAATTGTTTCGCTCACCTCAAGTGTTTGTGCATCAATGACGGACACCGAATTATCAAACCAATTCGCGACATATACGTGCGTATCGTCCGTATGCGTTGCAATACCTTCAGGCTTATCACCGACAGTAATTTCTTTAATGACTTGCAACGTTTTTGTATCAACAACAGACACATTGCCGTCTTCTTGGTTGGTCACAAAAAATAACGTATCGTCTTTGGCTAAACTTACCGCATAAGGCAATTTGTTCACTTTAACGGTGCCAATAAGATGCATGGTTTTCGTTTCAAGAATGCTGACATCATCACTTTGCACGTTCGCAACGTAAAGACGCTCATTTTTACTATCCAGCGTTATCCCAAAAGGATGCTGACCTACGGGCGTGACATTGCGTGTATTGAGGGTTTTTAAGTCAATTTGCGACACGGAATTACTTAATCGATTAGCAACATAAAGCCAATGATTATCGTCACTGACCGCAAGACCGGATGGTGATTTTTCAACTGCAATGGACCCTACAATTTGCAACGTATGCGTATCAATGACACTAACACTATGCGCATACCAATCGGCAACATATAGTCTTGCATTATCTGGTGACACAGCTATCCCGAGCGCCCCTTCACTAAGTGGAATTGTCGCGATTACTGCTTTTTTTTGCGTATCAATCACGGCAACGCCTTGAGCCTCAGGCGTTGATACATAGACGCGCGTACCATCACGCGAAACCGCCACGCCAGCAGGTTTACCTTTTACGGGAATAGTGTGTTGCACCATATTGGTTTTTGCGTCAATAACCGACACGCTGTCGCCAAGTTGATTCGTAATATAGGCGAACGGCTGAGCAAATACTGGGTGAGAAATAAAAACGGCAGCGACACCCATCGCTGCCATCCATTGTGCTTGTTTTCGCACGTTTATTTTTCAGCCAACGATTTCAAATGAGCCAAACCTTCTTTCAATACCGCTGTAACAGCTTTGTTTGCTGTTTCTTCGTTCATTTCTGCAGGGGGATTGTTATTCATGTAAGCGCGGTAGTAACCGGTTTTCCAAGAAACCACTGTCGCGCCACTTTTGCTTTCCACTTCAATGCTTGCTGCATAGTTATCCACTGGGAAAACAGGCACTTTTTCCTCTACACCAGAATGCGTAATAGTGTGTGAGGTACTAATGTCAGTAATTTTGTACGCATAAGTCATTTTAGCTGCATCATATTTTTTTAATTCTTCAGTAAGCGTGCCGCCATTTTTCAAGGTCAATACACGTGATGCGCCTTTTTCATTGCCACCGGTTGCAACAACACCTTTGACAGCTGGCAACCAAGATAAATCGTTATATTCTTTGATGATGCCCCACACTTTTTCAGCAGGTGCATTAATCGTGATTTCTTCTTCGACTTTTTGACGAACAGGACCGTGTGCGCTTGCTACTGAAGTAAACATAAATGCGCCAAGTGACATCAAAAGGGTGAGTTTTTTCATTATGATTTTTCCTAAAAGTGAAAATGTAAAAATTACTGCTTAATTATAAGCTAACTCATGCGCATGAGCATTAGGGAATTTTAGCAAATAACGTTACGCGCCATCACATAAATCACGTCAAACGTCGCATCAATGCCCCCGACTTCATTTTTAGGATACGTTGATATCAAGCTTTTCAACGCTTTTTTACTTGTCAGCGTTTTGCTGCGTGTTTGATTCACATTGTGTGCCCCAATATGCTTTAATTCGTGCATTAACTCGAGCACGTTGTCATATTGGCGCAAATAACGTATACGTTTCAAAGTGATATCCACAAACTCGGCATTCTCTAAAGCAGATTGTAAATTTTCTAACGTGTAAAAATCATTCACATGCACAAAATCATCAACATTTGCCCAAGCTGCTTTTAATTCACAAAGCGTATCACTGCCAAATGTACTAAAAAGCAATGTGCCTTCACTAGCTAAAACGCGATGTAATTCGCTGAGTGCCTCGTCGATGGGATAACACCACTGCAACGCGACATTGGAGAAAATAGCGTTGACACTTTGCGCTTTTAGCGGCAACTTTTCAGCATCCGCGCAAACATAATGCGACTTTACCCCAACTTTTTCACGGCAACGCTCAAGCATCATTTGCGATAAATCAAGCGCAATTAATGTTGCATGATGGCAATGTTGTGCAAGCTCTTGTGTTAAAAAACCTGTTCCACAACCTAAATCAAGCACGACACCCTGCAAATGCGCAACGGTGTCAATATTAAGCAGTTCTCGCCCGATTTGACGCTGTAAACTCGCCACACTATCATACGTTTTCGCGGCATCCGAAAAAGAGTGCTTAATTTTAGTTTTTTCTAATACCATCAATAAACGCACAAATAATATTAACGCAAACCTCTGTTTGCACCATAAAAGGAATATGCCCTGCTTTTTCGATAATATGCAGTTGCAGATTAGGCTGTAGCGTTTGCATTACCTGCCCGATAGTCACCGGCACTAACGCATCATTGTCACTTAAAATAGCTACTACGGGACACGCTAAAGCAGTCAATACGTCACGCAAATCAACTTTTTCAAGCAACGCTAAATTTTGCACCAAAGCGTTTAATGGCAACATTTCTTTTGATGCAAAACGGGCTTTTAATGTTTCCAAGTATTCATGACTATTCGTAACACCTTGACATTGGAGCATAAGAAAGCCTTGCAACGTTGTGGACGCATTTAAATGTACTTGCTGTGTAAATGCACGAAACATCGCTAAAGGCATGCCAGGCCAAGCTTCATTGGCCACAAAACAAGGATTGGTGGCAAGTAAAATCACACCTTTCACACGCGATGGATAACGCTGCGCCATATTTAACGCCACACTGCCACCTAACGACCAACCAAGCAAATAAAACGGTTCATCATCAAGCAACTCGATAATTTCATCACCCACCGCATCAATATTGTCCAGTGAAGGCAGATGATCTATTAACGTCACCGTAAAATATTGTGAAAGTAGCTCGGCAAAATCCCCCCACACACCGCTGTGCATTCCCCAACCGGGCAATAAAACAAGTCGCTCTTTCATACTGTATTATTTATTTAGCCTGACTTTCCAGATAATCTTCGTAATTACCATTAAAATCAATAATTCTATCCGCTTTAATTTCAATGACGTGCGTAGCTAATGAAGATACAAATTCACGATCATGACTCACAAAAATAAGCGTACCAGGATAATGTTCAAGCGCTGTATTTAAAGACTCAATCGATTCCATGTCCAAATGATTGGTAGGCTCATCAAGTATTAATACATTTTGTTTCTGTAGCATCAATTTACCAAACAACATTCGACCTTTTTCACCGCCTGAAAGTACCTTAATGGATTTATTAATTTCATCTTGTGAAAATAACAAACGCCCAAGTGTAGCGCGAATAGCTTGATCATCATCAGATTCTTTTCGCCACTGCGTCATCCATTCAACAAGCGTCATATCCTCAGCAAAATCAGCAGCGTGATCTTGTCCGAAATAGCCAACTTCAGCATTTTCCGCCCATTTAACTAAACCCGTATCAGGCGCTAATTCACCCACTAACGTTTTCAGTAATGTCGATTTACCAATACCGTTTGCACCAATGACGGCAACACGCTCACCAGCACCAATCATTAAATTGAGTTTTTTAAAGAGCGGCTCCGCGCCATAGCCTTTGCTAATATCTTCTAACTCAACCGCTAGGCGGTGTAATTTTTTCGTTTCATCAAATCGGATGAATGGATTAACCCGACTTGACGGTTTCACTTCATCGAGTTTAATTTTTTCAAGTTGTTTTGCGCGTGATGTGGCTTGCTTAGCTTTTGAGGCGTTAGCGGAGAACCGACGCACGAAGGCTTGGAGCTCGACAATTTGTGTTTTTTTCTTCGCATTACCTGCAAGTAAACGCGCTTTTACTTCCGATGCAGCAACCATGTAATCGTCATAATTTCCAGGATACACGCGCAATTCGCCATAATCCATATCGGCAATATGCGTACACACACTGTTTAAAAAATGACGGTCATGGGAAATAATGACCATCGTACAGCCGCGATCGTTTAGCACATCCTCAAGCCAGCGAATCGTATTGATATCAAGGTTATTTGTCGGCTCATCAAGTAGCATAATATCTGGATTTGCAAACAGTGCTTGCGCAAGCAGAACACGCAGTTTCCAACCAGGAGCAACCGCACTCATTAAACCAAAATGTTGCTCGACGGGAATATCTAAGCCTAGTAAAAGTTCACCCGCGCGAGACTCTGCGGTGTAGCCATCCATTTCCGCAAATTGCACTTCTAAATCCGCAACACTCATTCCCTCGTCTTCGCTCATTTCAGGCAGCGAATAAATCCGATCACGCTCTTTTTTGATTTCCCAGAGTTCTTTATGCCCCATAATCACCGTATCAATAACGGTAAATTCTTCAAAAGCAAATTGATCTTGACGCAAATTACCTAAACGCTCATTAGGCGACAAACTGACATTGCCGCTTGAAGGATCTAAATCACCACTTAGAATTTTCATAAATGTGGATTTACCACAGCCGTTTGCGCCTATTAAACCATAGCGATTGCCGTCACCAAACTTGACGGAAATATTCTCAAATAATGGCTTTGCGCCAAATTGCATGGTGATGTTTGCTGTGGAGATCAAAATGGTTACCCTAAAAATTTAAGTGAAAAATAATAATGAGATATAGCGATATATCGTGTTTTACCTGTGTTACGAAAAATAGTCATAACACAGGCAAATTTTAAGCGGAGATTATTGCAGCGAAAAGACGAAATTAATTCAAGAATGAACAAATATAATCAGTGCCTTGATGAACACGTACTGTAAATTGTGCATTCTCTGGCACATTAAAAACTTGCCCACCTACCACTGAAAGCCAGTCATCACCTGGCAATAACACATCAAGCTCTCCAGAAAGAATTTCCATAATTTCTGCAGCAGCGGTATTGAAAACATATTCTCCAGGCAACATGAAGCCCAGTGTTTTTGTTGTGCCGTCTGCAAATTTAAGTGTGCGACTCGTTACATTACCATCAAAATAGACGTTTGCTTTTTTGACAACAGTAACCTGACTAAAATCTGACATGGTTTATTTCCTTTTTCTCTATTTTGTATTTGTAAAATTTAAAATTATGCTTTTTCGGTTGGGACATAAATGATTTTTTGTCCACGATAATTGGAGCGAATCTGCTCAAGCCGGTGTTCAGTTAACTCAGCACCTTGACTCACTAGAATGGTTCCGTATTGATCACATAAATCGCCTTGCTCTAGAATGCCTGGTGTCAAATAAACTACTTTATAAAGTCGCAAATCATTATCTTCAACAGGTAAATAAAAGACAGGGTTACGCTCAAGTAAACTTAAAAATACATCGACCAATTCGGGATCAAGATCATTCCCACTCGCCGTATTTTTTAAATAATTCACGACATCAGAGGGAACAGAGCGCTCATCGCCATACATATCACCAACCATCATCGCATCATATAAATCAGCAATGGCTAAAATACGCGCAGCAAGCGGAATATCGTCACCTTTCAGCTGATCTGGGTACCCCTTACCATTAAATTTTTCATGATGATGGCGAATGATATCGATAATACCTTTATCAGCAATCACTTTTGCAAGTAAATTCTCGCCTTCCGTGATGTGTTGCTGAATAAATTCTGCGTCTTTTTGTAGCGGCAAATGCAATGACGTTTTTGATAAATCAATATCCAGCTTCAAAAAACCAAAATCGTGAATTAATCCTGCTAAATAAATTCTTTTTTTAAATTCAGCAGATTGATTCAGTTCTTTGGCAAGTTCAAAGGCATAACACGCAACGCGTTTGCTATGCAGACCCAGCTTAATATCTGCCTTATGTTGCGCTAAAAGTAAAATTTCAAGTAATCCGCTATTTATCATGCTCATAATTCGTCACACATAATTTTGTTAGTAGGTTATAGTTGCCATTTTAGTGGCAGCGCGATATAGATTCAATGCCTGCACAATACTAACTTATCGACGAACAAACGTGTGATTATGACAAGTTGGGCATGGTGGAATATGACTGGTGGTTTTAAATGAAATCTCTTTACCACAATCATCACACTCGAATGTGCCTGCAATGGTAATACTACCACTTTCATATTTTTGATGCGTTTGCGCATCATGTTTGAGTTTTGCAAGTTCAATGCGGGTTTTATCAGCGACGCTTAAAAAAGCATCCCAAGTTAAATTTTCAATTAACTCGATATCAAATTTCAACCACTCGCTAAGTGAATTGTTATCGTGCGCATCTAAATTTTTTGCAGCATGTTCAATATCGCGTTTAACATGACCTGACACCTGCTCTAATTCTTCATGCGTTAAATCAGATGATTCACGTGTTTTTTCTTTCGATGTTTCAAATGCGTCTGTAAAAGAATCCAATGTTTCTTCCATGGTTTCATGCAAATGATGCATAAACTGGCTGTACGCAGCAATCAATTTGGGTGTATTCATAAAATCCTCTAAAAAGCTAATTAAGACTAAGACATGGCTATTCTAACCGGTTTGCACCAAAAAGAATAAAACCATCAATAAAAATTCGTTTAAAAAAATATAATGACAATAACTTGCGTTATTTTGCTATTCCCTTAAAAAAGATTATTATCACAATACACCATTCACACTCAATACGAACAAGAATGTCATTGATCAAAAAAATAGCCACGTATTTTCCTCATTCACTTAAAACACGTTTAATGGGGGTTACTTTGTTATTTTTACTTCTACCGACCGGCATTTTGGGCTATCTTGGCTATGATTATTTAGCAGGTAATATCAAAAAAACACAGATTCGCGCCGTCGCAAATGTGGCTGACATGCGATTTGATCAACTAGTTGAGCTTTTTAAAACAAGTAATACTCGGGCAATACATTTTTTAAATCACCTTTCATCTGAATGCAAACACAATGACGAGACCAAAAATGATCAGGATGATTGTCTAAAGAGCACTTTAACGAATTTCATTGATGAAGAAGGAGCACTCAGTGCGACTTTAACGCATTCAACTGGTGAAGAACTAACCGTTGGCCATCCAACTAGTTTACAAATAAAACCCTTTCAAGAAAAACAACTTGTCGGCTTTAGCAAAGCCAGTAGCAATAGTTCACATCAGTACTACATCAAAATATGTAATGAAAGCTCACTCGATTGCCTTTTAGTCATTTATCCAATTAAAGCCATACAACATATTTTTATGGCCAATTCGGGACTGGGTGTTTCAGGTGATGTATTTTTACTTGATGCAAATAGCGTTTTTATCACCCGTCCGCATTTACTCACTCGCCAATCAAATAGTGAATCACCCGAAGACCATGCCACGCAGCATTGCTTAACACGCAAGAATGCTGAAATACTCGATATTGATAGACGCAATATTGACATTATTCATAGCTTTCGTTTTGTGCCTGAAATGGGTGGCGGTTGTATCATGGCGCATTTAGATCAAAAAGAAGCCTTCGCGACACTCAACATCATGCAGTGGCGGGTAGCCTTAATTGCGATGACATTAATTGGTTTTGCACTTTATATTGCATTACTCGTAGGCAGAAACATAGTACGTCCTATCGACAAACTCTGCGAAGTGACCCATGAAATTATCAATGGGAACTACACGGTATCCGCTGTCGTAGTTGGTGATGATGAAATTTCAGCACTAGCCAATGCATTTAATTTAATGACAAAGCGTTTAGAAAGTGCGTTTGAAGAGCTACACGGACAGCATACTCAACTCGAGTATGAAGTGCAAAAACGCACACAAGAATTGTTTTTTGCTAAAAATCAAGCTGAAGAAGCATTAGCACTCCTACAAGAAACGCAACAAAGCCTTGTGCAAGCAGAAAAAATGGCTGTTTTGGGTGGCTTAGTCGCCGGCGTTGCCCATGAAATCAATACACCTTTAGGCATTACACTCACCTCTGCGTCATTTTTAAGTGATGAAACACGAAAAACATCCACCCGCTACAAAGAAGGTGATTTAAGTGGTGATGAATTAGAAGCCTATTTTGAAGTTGCAACACAATCCACACAACTTAGCGTCATTAACTGTCATCGCGCAGCAGATTTAATTCATAGCTTCAAGCAAGTCGCTGTTGACCAAACAAGTAATAATCAACGCGAATTTAATTTAAAAATTTATCTTGAGGAGGTTTTATTTAGTCTTCGCCCCGCACTTAAAAAAACCAATATAAAAGTGCAACTTAGCTGCCCAACCAATTTATGGCTGATTAATTACCCTGGCGCAATTTCTCAAATTATTACGAATTTCGTGATGAATTCATTACTTCATGCGTATGAACCCAATCAATGCGGTACAATTCGTTTGAATATTATTGAATCAATCAATGATAGAATTGAATTACATTACAGTGATGATGGAAAAGGGATTCCCCTTGATATTCAAAGTAAGATTTTTGATCCATTTTTCACCACTAAACGCAGCAATGGCGGAAGTGGTTTGGGATTACATTTAGTCTATAATATTGTTCATCAAAAATTAAAAGGAACATTAACACTCCAAAGTATTGAAGGTGAAGGCACAACGTTTATTCTCAATTTTGCACGACAGCTCTAAACCGCTGTTAACACTTTTATTAACACCAAATAAAACATAAATATCATGATTGAAAAAAACACTCTAAATCTTAAAGAAAATACACAAGCCGCGCCTAAATCAAACTCAACACTAATTGCCCAACCATGGCGTATTTTAGTGGTTGATGACGACGCTGACATTCAATCAGTCACACGCCTTATTTTAGCCAATATTGTTTTTAAAAATCGTCCAATTGAACTCATTAGTGCTTATAGCGCCGCTGAAGCACGCGATATTTTAAGTACGCAAAAAAATATTGCTGTGGCACTGCTTGATGTGGTCATGGAAACTGATGATGCAGGCCTAGAATTAGTTAAAATCATTCGCAATGAATTACATAATAATGTAATTCGTATTATTCTGCGCACAGGTCAACCCGGTCATGCGCCTGAAGAAAGCGTTATCATTGATTATGATATTAACGACTACAAATCCAAAAATGAATTAACCGCGCAAAAATTATTTACTGCTGTTGTCGCCGCACTTCGCGCTTATGAAACCATTGTATCGCTTAATAAAACGCGCAACGGCCTTGAAAAAATACTACTGAGTTCTGATTCACTCTTTAAAATTCAATCCATGCACGAATTTTCATCCGGCATTTTAACGCAACTGAGTTCTTTTTTAGACTGCAAACCGCAAGGCATTATCTGTATTGAAGAAAATACAGCTCAAAAATGCCCACCGGCAAATGCCTTAGCGGAAAACATGAAAATTACCGCGGTAACCGATGAATTTGAATGTTGCCTAAAATGCAACCTAGACGGCTCATGTGGGCATAGCGAACTCGCGCAATTAATTCAACTTACCTCATCTAAACGTGAACATCAATTCGCTGGCAATTACAGCGCATTTTATTTAGAAACCAGTGCAGCAAAAGCAACTATTGCAGTGGTTTGCAGTGAACATGTCATTGATTTAAGTGATCAAACATTGCTCGAAGTTTTTACCTCAAAAATATCAATTGCCCTCGAAAATGCCGTTCATTATCAAAAAATGGTATCGCTTGAAAAAGCTGCCGTTACTGATTTCCTGACGGGGCTTTATAATCGTCGCCAGTTGCTTCGCCTTGGAATTCCCCTTCTTGCAGAGGCCAATCGAAATAATCCACTGACTGTTTCCATTATAAATATTGATTTTTTCAAATTAATTAATGAAAAATATGGGCATGATTTAGGTGACGTTGTACTAAAACAAGTCGGTCAATTGATGCTGAGTCACTTTCGTGAAGAAGACCTTGTCTCACGCTATGGTGGCAAAGAGTTTTGCATTATCGCCCCTTCCTTGCCGGCTAATAAAGCTTTTGTTTTATTTGATAATTT
>Ga0209033_1000777_pt1 | contig 18766 bp, 20 predicted proteins | sample LauGreFa1BDMLBDN_2_FD_188218 | JGI IMG/M metagenome (GOLD analysis project Ga0209033, IMG submission 188218) | Freshwater lake microbial communities from Lake Michigan, USA - Fa13.BD.MLB.DN (SPAdes) (version 2) | ecosystem: Environmental > Aquatic > Freshwater > Lake | place: Lake Michigan, USA...
TAACATGAAGTGTGTGGTGACCGACATGCCTCGTCATGAGGCATTGCGTACGACTGCAGCACAATGGTCATTCAGCGAATGGGGCAAGTTGTACCCAGATGATTCCGTGCAGTGGTACTTGGATCTGTATGCAGCCTCTGATCAGGATGAGCGTTCTCTTCCTGTATGTCTTGCTGCAGTGAATGAGGATGGATCAATTGTTGGCACGGCATCGTTGATTGAGAATGATGAATTGCCGAATGCTCCAGAGCCCGGACCATGGGTTGCAGCTGTGTATGTAGATAGTGCATACCGTGGTGCAGGCGTGGGTACCGAACTTGTCTTGGAGACCGTTCGTCGTTCACGCAACTTGGGATACAACGATGTGTATCTCTATACCGAGTCGGTACCAAAGTGGTACGAATCGATGGGGTGGTCTTTTATTCGCACCGATCATTCACTTGGCGTAGAAGTAACGGTGATGGTGTATCGCGGTTAGTGCGCTAGATCCAACGGAAACGTTTAGCGGCAATGGCGGGCGCAAGAATTGCCCAGGCACACAGCACTGCACCCGGAACAAGAAGTGCTCCAGAGTCTCCGTTCAATGTTGTACGCAACAAATCCGCGAGTGCAGTTGAAGGCAACACTTGCGCTGCAGTACTTGCACCAGAGGGAAGTGAGTCACGTGGGATGACCATTCCGCCCAGTAATAACAGCAATAGATACAGGCCATTTTGCGCAGCCAAGTTGATCTCGGCACGAAGGCGACCAGCAAGGATGAGTCCGATACCTGCAAATGCAGAAGTGCCACCGAGTACGGCCGCTATTGCAATTGGCCATTGGTTGCCTGCTGGTTCCCACCCCAGGAACAGACCAAGAACTAGCAATGCAGCGACTTGAACAATCTGCACACAAAAGACAGAAAGAATTTTTGAAACAACTAGTTGCCCACGTGTCAGTGGGGTAGCTCCGAGACGCTTGAGAACCAAGTACGAGCGTTCGAATCCGGTGGCAATTCCAAGGCTCACCATTGCCGACGACATAATCGCAACGGCAATCACGCCGGGCACCAAAAACTGAATGGGTTCAACATCGCCACTAGGTAATACGTCAACAGATCCGAAGAAACTAAGAAGAAGAATAGGGATCACGAAAGTAAGCAGCAGTTGCTCACCATTGCGTGCAAGAAGCATTAGTTCAGCGCGGAGCTGTAGAGCAATGCGTTTCATTGCGGGCTCCGAGTAAAACGGCGATATGTCTCTTCAAGATTCTCTGTGCCCATGTCAACTCCCAGTAATGGGTGTTGATTATCTGCAAGCCATTGAGAGATGCGCGTCATCAGCTGTGGTGTTGGTTCAGATGCAACTTCGTACAGCCCTTCACTAATCACCGTGATGGGGCTTTTGACAGCGACAGCAAGTTCAGCAGTTACTAAGCCCGGTGTGGAAGTAAAGCGAAGCCGTTTGCGTGCCGAAGCGAGAGACTCAATGTCTCCACTTGCCAGGATCTTTCCTTCTTTAAAGAAGACGGCATGTGTGGCAACTTTCTCTGCCTCGGCCATGTCGTGCGATGCAAGCAGAACAGTGGTGCCTTCTTGCGAGAGACCAAGAATGATGTCGCGAATAACATCGCGACCGTCTATATCAACTCCAGATGTTGGTTCGTCGAGAAAGATAACTTCTGGTTTGGCGGCAAGTGCAAGCGCCAAAGACAAACGTTGCTGCTCTCCGCCAGACAATCTTCGCCATGTGCTCTTGGATCGAGCACCAAGACCAACTAGCTGGATGAGTTCAGTGGGATTGGCACCTTTTCCGTGGAGCGCACAAAAATGCCTGATCACATCTTTCACGCGTGCACTGGGGTACACCCCGCCGCCTTGCAGCATGACTCCCATACGGTTCGTCAATTCTCGGTGCTGCTTCACAGGGTCTAGACCAAGCACGCGCACATGGCCCTGACCAGTGCGAAACCCCTCACACACCTCAATAGTGCTGGTTTTCCCTGCACCATTTGGCCCCAAGATGACAGTGACAGACCCGGTGGGGGCTTCAAAAGACACATTGTCGACAGCGACCAGGTCGCCGTAGCGGACTGTGAGATTTTCGACAAGAACGGACACGCCTCCACCTTACGAACAAATGCCTCCTAGCGAGAAAGCACAGACAGGTAGCCTGACAATCTGTGATTGATGTACGACTTCTCCGCACCAATATCGAAGGGGTGCGAACTGCCCTTGCCCGTAGGGGTAAGCCAGAAGTGCTCAGCCAGATTGACGAAGCCGTGCAACTCGATAGTCGTCTGCGAGACATAACGACTGAACGCGACGCCATTCGTGCAGAGGTGAACGACCTCTCAAAACAAGTGGGCACTCTGCGCCGAGACAAGCGTAATGATGAGGCCGAGGCACTGATGGGTCGCAGCCGCGAACTAGGTGAGACCGAGCGAGTGCTTCAAGCCGAGTTCGACGAAGTGCAGGGCGCGCTTCATCAAATCATGTTGCGCATTCCGAACCTTCCGCATGCTGACGCGCCAAATGGTGCTGGCGATCACGAGAATCCTGTGGTGAAGGGCCCTATCAATATGCCTGCACAGTTTGCTGATCACCAGCGCGTGCCGCACTGGGAGACCGCAAGTCACCTTGGCATTTTGGATAATGAACGCGCAACCAAGATTGCCGGTGCCATGTTTACGATGCAACGTGGCTTAGGTGCAACGTTGGCTCGTGCACTCTGTCAGTTTGCACTCGATAGCAATGCTGATGCATTCGAAGAAATTCGCCCACCAAGTTTTGTTACGACTGCAACGTTGACAGCTACTGGCCACTTGCCAAAATTTGCCGATGATGCATACGCAATTGAACGTGACGATTTGTGGGCCATTCCAACTGCTGAGGTGCCACTCACATCGATTCACGCTGGTGAAGTTCTAGAGGAATCTGAATTGCCAGTGCGCCTCATGGCATACACACCGTGTTATCGCCGCGAAGCAGGTAGCGCTGGTCGTGATACACGTGGCATGCTGCGCGCACATGAATTCGACAAGGTTGAAATTTTGGCGATTGCACGCCCGGAAGATGCGCCAGAATTGCTGACTGAATTAGTTGCTCGGGCTGAATCATTGATGGCAGCTTTAGAACTTCCGTATCGCATTATTGAGATTTGTACTGGTGACATGGGCGGAAGCCATCACCGCAGTTACGACATCGAGGTGTATGCACCAGGTTGTGATGCATGGTTAGAAGTGAGCAGCGTGTCGTGGTTCTCTGATTACCAAGCTCGTCGCGCCGATATTCGTTTTAAGCGCACAGGCCAAAAAGGCACCGAGATTGCGAACACTTTGAATGGTTCTGCATTGGCCGTACCACGCGTGTGGGCCGCAATCTGCGAGAACTATCGCCAAGCCGATGGAAGCGTGCGCATTCCTACAGTGCTGTTGCCATACATGCGTGGGGCCACTCACATCACGCCAAAGGCATAGCCACAATGGGCATTGCAGATCGTCGCCTTCAATACGAAACTGCTGGCCTCGACATTGATGATTTGTTGGCCGACCCAATTGCGCAGTTACAGCAGTGGTATCACCAGGCTGAAGAGGCAGGTGCTGCTGAACCAAATGCAATGGTGGTGTCTACGGTAGATGCCGAAGGGCAACCAGATGCACGTGTTGTTTTGGCACGCAATATTGATGCAACTGGCGTTACATTCTTTACCAATCGCCAAAGTGCCAAGGGTGAGCAGATTGGTTCTGAGGCACGAGGCGCCGCAACGTTTGCTTGGCTTGAACTGCATCGTCAAGTTCGCATTCGTGGTGTCATCACCGTTGCATCTGATGCTGCGAGCGATGAGTACTTTGCTTCTCGTCCGCGCGCGTCTCAATTAGGTGCATGGGCTTCACCACAATCGGAACCCATTGGCAACCGGGAAGAACTCAACGACCTTGTTGAAGAAGTCGCTCAACGTTTTGATGGCGTCGATGTTCCTCGTCCGCCGCATTGGGGTGGGTATGTCATCTCCATTAATTCAATTGAGTTTTGGCAAGGTCGTCCCAGCAGATTGCATGATCGATTTATATACACACGGCACGGAAATGTGTGGCGAGCACAACGCCTCGCACCCTAAGGAGTCACTATGACGTATCTCGTATCACCTGATGAAGTTGCTGTTGCTTATACCGAGCTTCGTACTCGCGTGATTGCGCTCTTACGTGAAGCTGGCGAAGGCGCTGCTGATATTCCAGTTCCACATTGTCCAGCGTGGACTGTGAAGATGGCGGTCAGCCATCTCGTTGGCGTACCCGAAGATGTCCTTAGTGGGAACATGGCTGGCGTGACCACCGAGGCGTGGACGCAAGCACAAGTTGATCGGCATGCGAATGATTCGCTGATGTCGATACTTGATACTTGGGAGGCGATGGCATGCACCATTGACCCGATGTTGCCGCACTTTCCTGTTCCGGTGAATTCGCAGTTTGTCTTTGATGCATGCACACATGAACATGATGTTCGTGCAGCAATTGGTCAATCAGGTGCTCGTGATTCACAGTCGGTCCGTGTCGCTGTTGGTTTTATACGTAACATGTTGTCGCAAAGCGCTCTACCTGAAGCACAAGAATTGTTGAAAGCAAACATTGCAGATTTTGACTTTTTTCGCTCTATGACTGGGCGCCGCTCAGTTGAACAGATTGCTGAGTGTGGATTAGACGTATCAGCGGTGCAGGCGTTCATTTCGAGCATGCCGCTGTCTATTCCTGTTGCAAGTATTCCTGAATAGATCAGTGTTGCCATGTGGTGGCGCAGTGCACCAGGGCATCTATCAATCGCTCGGTGTGTGGCGTTAGGCCTGGGCCTTCCCAATCCCACCACAACGGACTACTTCCGCGAACTCGAGGCGGAAGTTCTAATTGCACGCCGGCATGTTCCACCACGTTGACCGGATTGTCTTGGTGCAAGCCGCGCAAGTTGTCGGGAATGCCATCTATGTCATCGATGATTGTGTACGCAGGAAGATGATCACGCAATGATGAACCCAAGTGACTGGCGAGGCGTCTGTTGCGACCTCCTAAGAGAAGTGACGTAAAGAAGCCGGCACGACCGAAACCGTGAACAGTGACAACGATGTTGACGTGCGAAAGAAATGATGCCAGTTGTGGTGATTGGTCTGCAGTGACTTTGTGCGAGGGGATATGCCATTCGAGATTGTCGGGCAATTGAATGCCGTAGTACGAAGCACCGGCACGCTCGGCTGCACGCGACGCAATGATGTCGGTCATTTCTTCTAGTTCACCGCCATGAAATGCCATGAACCCAAAGGATGACCGAAGTTCACATTCTTCTGAGACGTTTTCGTATGCGAGAAGTTCTGAGAGATTCATGATTCGTTGGATGCAGAGGTTCGTCGAGCCACGGCTGTAGCAATTGCAATGATGATGACAAAGATTACGCCAAGTTTTACAGCGCCAACGCGTTGTAGAAACTCGACCACATTGGTTTGCAGGTTTTCAACTGTGCTAACTACACCATCTGACCTGCGGTCGGTGATTGCACCCAACCAGTACCACGTGAGATACAGACCTGTGAGAACGACAAAGAGTGCAGAGACGCGGTCAAACAATGGAAGCCCACGCTTCAGAGTTGCAAGCAACCCAGTGCGAGCAAACGCCAAGGTGACGGTGAGCGAGGTGACGAGGAGTCCCATGCCAAGGCCGTACAGAACGATGCTGATGACACCAGAGAGGTATCCGTTACGACCGACTGACCCAAGAATGACGGATGTGAGAAATCCAATGGTGCAGCCAATAGAAGCAATGGCGTACACGATGCCAAAGAGAAACATGTTCCAGTGTGTTCGTTTGCGTTGTACCGAGACATCTGGTTGTGCAACAGGTGGCTTCCATCCGCGAAACATTGCAATACCCATGGCAATGAGGGCTATGCCTATTACTAAGGAAACGTATTTTGCATTTTGCTCTATGGATTTAGTGAAGAGCCGTGAGATGAGGCCAACGACGAGAAACAAACCGACGAAGCCAGACGAGACTGCGGTACCAACGCCGATTGCGCGACGCAATGTGGCTGCATTGCTTTCGTCTCTGTGTAGCTCGGTGCCTAGGTAATACACAAGGTACGTAGGGAGCAAAACAAAACCGCACGGGTTAACTGCGGCCATCACTCCAAGAATAAAGCTGTATGCAAAGTTTCCGTCGAGCGCGATCATTTTGTAACACCGAGTTTGGTAGTCAAAATGTTGGTGAGATCTTCAGCACTCACTTCGCCTGCGCGTCGCTCAATAATGTTTCCCTTGCCATCAAGGAAAAATGTTGCGGGCAATGTGGCGACGCCGGCTGCTGCCAACTGATCACCATCGTCCAAGTATGTGGGGTATGTAATTTTGTATTTCGCAAGAAACACATTTGCAACTTCACTGGTGTCGTTGGGGTTTATGCCAACAAAGTCAACCTGTGATCCGTACTTGAGGGAAGCTGCGGACAATGCAGGCATCTCTCTCTTGCACGGTTCGCATGTGGAATACCAGAAGTTCACCACCATCGGCTTTCCAGCAGGTGAGATGATTCCTGCTTCGCCAGTGGCATTGTCTGTCACTTCAACAAATGGAAATTTCTTTCCTGTGTTATTGGCGTTTGTGCCGATGGTGGGGAACTGTTCTGTTCCAGGTGTTGTGAGATTGGCGTCAACGTTGTCGGATGAAAGGCTGAGGGCCCACCCTCCGACAACGCTGACAATTAGCACGATGACAGGAACCGCAAGAACTACTGCGCGCCGGTTCCATGTCATGTGCTCAGGCTACGAGGTGCCGGGGAATCGGTACCTCTTGAATGGCTGTGACAGGTCTTGCCTTCACGGCTGGTCTGCCGCGTGGCCGGCGAACCGCCACAATGCGACCCATGTCGAGCTCTTCTCCGCCCCAGACCCCCCATGGCTCCTCACGTTCGAGGGCCCCAGAGAGGCAAGTGGCTTGGTCAGCGCACTTGGAGCAGATGGCCTTGGCACGCTGGATGTCCACCCATTCGTCAGAGAAGAACAGGTAGCTCAGGGTGCCGTTTCCGTCGGCGCAGCGCTTGCTGGAGAGGATGAGGGGCTCCTCTACAAGCGTGGTGCCTCCCATGTCGATGTTGATTGATGTGTACATATCTGTGATTCCTTTCGGTGTGGGTGTTGTGTGGTGGTGATGAGGGCGGATACAGCAAAAAGGCCGCTCGGGATGGTGTCCCGGCGGCCTGGTGAGTGAGTGTGATCTGTGTGTTAGATCAGAACCCCACGGGGCTGCCGGGCGCGACGCTTATTGGCGTGCTTTGTTGCCGGTGATGACCACATGGAGAAGGCGTGATCGACCACAGTGGCGGTATAGGCAAACGCCACGGCTGTTGCCGTGGTTGCCATAAACGCGGTGGTCTGATTGATACGCATGAGGTTCCTAGGAAACCATCTTTATGGCCGTTCGTCAACTGATTTAATGAAATCCAATACCCACAAGGGTTTTGCCTTCACAGATAAGGTGCCTAGATGTCCTTTCGCGATCAATCTGTGCCATTTCAGATGGTCGATGGCCCAGGTCCTGGCCGACAGTTCACCACTCGCCGCCGAGTGAGACTGGGAGACGCCACCCCAAAGGGCCGGCTGCGTCTTGATGCGGTAGCTCGGTATTTACAAGACGTGGCAAACGACGACACGCGTGATGCAGATTGGAGCGATCCACATTGGTGGGTCGTGCGTCGCACAGTGATTGATGTGCACGAGTTCCCCGCGTACTTACAAGAAATTGATCTCACCACTTGGTGTGGAGGAGTTGGTTCGCATTGGGCGGAACGACGTACACGTATTTCAGCAACAGACGGAACAGTGCTTATTGACGCTGCTGCATTGTGGGTGCATGTTGATGAAGCGACATTACAACCAAGTCGTGTTCCAGAAGATGTTGCGGCGCTGCTGCTTGAGTCTGCTGCTGGCAGACAAGTGAATGCGCGTCTCATTTTGCGCGAAAAAGAATTTGCTACTGGTAACACTGTGATGCCACAGGATTGGCCACTGCGTTTTTCTGACTTTGATGCTGTTGGTCATATGAACAATGCCGCGTATTGGGAAATTGTTGAAGAGTCTTTAGCGGCGAGGTCAGATCTGCGTGCGCCATTGCGAGCAGTGGTAGAGCATGTTGTACAAATTGAACAAGGCCAGACTGTGCAAAGACTAGTGACGACGGAAATAGAAGATATAGAACTTCTTCTGTCGGTTGATCACAAGACACATGCCGCAATGTGGTGCGGAACTAATCCTTAAGTACGTATTCGAACACGCCGTCAGCATCGCGACGTTCGAAATCACCCAGAAGACGTAGATGCTCTAAGTGGGCGTAGGCCTCACTGTCGGCCATTGCACCTTGTGCGCGTGGCGAGAAAAGGTGCGTGGAAAATTCCATCACACTTGCAGGCCTGCTGAGACTGTTGCTGGTGTCGCGTAGTTTTTGCAACCGCTCGGCATGGTGGTCTTTGATTTGTTGCACGCGTTCGCCAACGTTGGTAAATGGAGTTCCATGTGCCGGCAGTGCAATAGAAATCTGATTCGAAAAATTTCCGATCTTGTCGAGCGAGTCGAAAAACAAAGTGAGTGGGTCGCCGTGAGCAGTAAGACCACTGATGTGTGGGGTGATAGACGGCAACACATGGTCACCACTCAATAAAGTGCCTGTTTCCGGGTCAAATAGGCACAAATGGTCGTGTGTATGTCCGGGCGTATGCACTGCTACCCAATCGCGCTTTGCAAACTTCATACGGTCGGTTTCTCGAAGTCGAACAGATGGAGTTGGCACTTTCATCAGTCGTGGAAAGTTCTGTGCTGCTCGCATACGCAACTTTCGTTTCCAGGGAACATCCATTGCTGGGCCGCCCCACGGTGGCGCGTCAAATGGTGATCGCATCATGAGTGCAAGTTCTTCTGCGTCTACATCTGGCGGTTCAGTGGGGTCGTAGAACGTACGGAAGAGTCGGTGAGTGATGATGTCCGCACCAGACTCTGCGCGTAGTTGTGCCGCGCCACCGTAATGGTCTGGATGACTATGAGTCACAATCACAGAGTGCACGCGCTTCAGTGGCACACCAATTTGGGCGAGTCTGTTTGTGAGTGCTTTCCACGAATCTTTTCCGGGAAGACCAGGATCTACAACTGCAACACCGCGTTCGTCTTCCAGCACGTACATATTCACGTGGCCAAGGCCTGTGATGTTGGCGGGCAATTGAGTACGCAGAACTCCTGGCGCTACTTCAACGATTTCATCTGTGGCTTGTAGTTGTTCAGACTTCAATGGCCGAGGTGTGTCTGTACTCACGTAGCGGGCTTCTTCAATTCATCTGGCGTGCGAAACACGCGGTCGCGGTAGTAGGCCATTTCGGCAACCGAATCGCGAATGTCATCTAAGGCACGATGCGTTTGGCCAACGCTTGTGGGGCGAGAATGCTCGACGCCTGGGTACCAGCGACGCACCAGTTCTTTCACTGTTGATACATCAACGCATCTGTAGTGCAACCAGTTGTCAATCTCGGGCATGTACTTGGCAAGGAAACTGCGGTCGGTACGAATGCTGTTGCCGCACAGTGGAATCTTTCCGGATTCGGGGCTGTGTAATTTTATGAAGTCGAGCGTTTGTTGCATGGCTTCTGTTTCGCTCACAGTGGAGACTTTGATGAGTTCAAGAAGCCCTGAGGTGGTGTGCATCTTGGTGACGAAATCGTTCATGCGCGCAAGAACATCGTCTGGTTGAAAAATGACTAACTCTGGGCCCTCGGCCACAATGTTCAATTCGTCATCCGTAACAAGGGTGGCTATTTCGACAATGACGTCAGTTTCGGGGTCTAGCCCTGTCATCTCGAGGTCCATCCAAATCAGCACTTCACCAATCTATTGCCTTCTGCGATTGCAGAGGTATGTGGAGAGGTCATAGCGTGGAGAGATGCCAGAGATTCATGTCATGCGCCTAGATGAGGGGCTACCACTCCCGAAGCAAGCGCATACGGGTGATGCTGGCGTTGATTTGTACGCGGCTCATGACGCAGTTCTTGCACCAAATGGTGGGCGTGAATTGGTGGCAACGGGAATTGCGATTGCAATACCTATTGGTTTTGCAGGGTTTGTACTGCCACGCAGTGGGCTTGCACTGAATCACGGCATCAGCGTGGTGAATGCACCAGGGTTGATAGATGCTCATTATCGAGGCGAGCTAAAAGTAGTGCTCCTCAATACCGATCAAGTTCGGCCGTATCACGTGTACCGCGGTGATCGCATTGCACAACTTGTTATTCAACGCGTAGAAGAAGTGACGTGGACTGAAGTGTCAAGTCTCGATGAAAACAATCGCGGTGGCGGTTTCGGCCACTCCGGTCGTTAACTAGTTTTCGGTAACCGAATCGAGAGCACGCCGGCCTGAGTAAGGCGCTCTACTTCTTCTGGTGTTATCCCTAACAAGGAAGTGAACACTTCGGCGTTGTCTTCGCCGCGAAATTTCGGAACTCCACGCGTTGATGTGTCGGAACCTGAGAACATCCATGGTGAGTTTGGAACACGAATGGTTGAGCCTGAACGATCGTCGGCATCAATAATCACGTTTCGTTCTGCAGCCCAGTCGGTATGAGACAGCTCATCCATAGTGCGCAGTGTTCCCATGGCTAAACCAGCAACCTCCATGATGTTTTCAAGTGCATCGGGGTTTGGAACTGTTGCTGCCCATTCACGAATGATGGTGCTGAACTCTTCAAAGTTCTTCAAACGAGTTTCAACATCAGTAAATCGTGGATCAGTCAATAGTTCTGGTCGATTCATTGCCGTTACAAAGAGGTCAAATGTTCCGCGTTCTGCAGGGTGACCACTCACAACTACATTTCGTCCGTCGGCTGTTTGTAACACCGGGTAATCGCCGGGTTGAAACGAGCGAATCTGTCCAGCCGGCACTGGGCGATCAAAGAGTTCATTTTGCACGTGTTCGTTCACGTACAACATTGTTTGCGCCATCGATACATCGATGTATTGACCGGTCTTTGTGTTGGTGCGCTGATACAACGCAGCAAGAATCGCAGATGCCATTTCCATACCCGTGTACACATCTGCATGGCTGTGTGGATCATTGGTGAGGTCACCACCACGTGCATTTGCTTGTAAACCAGTAAGACCAGTCTCAGCATTCACAACAGATGCATATGCACGGCGATGCATCCATGGTCCAGAGTTTCCATAACCACTGATAGCTGCATAGATAATGCGTGGGTTGATTGCCGACAACACCTCGTAACCGATGCCAAGTTTGTCCATGACGCCGGCTCGGAAGTTTTCAACAACAATGTCGCAATGCTCGACAAGTTGTTTGATTAACGCAATGGCCTCTGGCTGTTTGAGATCCATGGAGATGTTTTTCTTGCCAATGTTTTGCTGTGCAAAATAAGTAGACATTGAACCAACGCGGGGAAAAGCAAAACGAGTGAGGTCGCCTTCGGGTGGTTCAAGCTTGATGACATCGGCACCCAGGTCTGAAAGCATGCGGGTGCAATGCGGCCCGGAAAGGACACGAGTGAAATCCAGAACACGGATGCCTTCGAGTGGTCGTTGACCATTGGGTTGGGGCGAATGATGCGTGCTCATGCACCTATGACCGTATCTAACGAATAGTGTCAATGACATGGTCGACGACTTCGAGAAGCAGGCAGAGGCTTTCTTCGCTACGTTGCCAGCGCTAATGAAAGACGCTGGCCGAGGTGCAGAACAGCGAGTACGTGTGTTGCGGGCTGCAATGGCAGACGCAGGACTTGTGGGCTTTGGAATTCCCGAGGCCTATGGCGGTCGAACCGATGTTGTTGATGGCCCTCGTCGTTTTCAAATTGCTGCGCAAGGGCGATTGCCAACTGAAGATGGAATGTTGGGTATTGGCCTCAATATGGCTGTTCCCATCATCATGCAATACGGAACAGAAGAGTTGAAGCAGTACTTCATTCGGCGTGCTCTACGAGCTGAAGATATTTGGTGTCAGTTGTATTCAGAGCCTGAGGCAGGCAGTGATCTTGCGAGTCTGCGCACCACAGCAGTCCTTGATGGTGATGAGTGGATAGTAAATGGTCAGAAGGTGTGGACATCTGGTGCCCAACATTCAGACATGGGTGTTCTGCTTGCACGTACAGGAGACGAACCGCGCAACAAAGGTATTTCTATGTTGCTTATTCCTATGAGGCAACCGGGTGTTGAAGTGCGCCCGCTGCGTCAGATGACTGGTGAAGCAGAGTTCAATGAAGTGTTCTTTACAGACGCAAGAGTTCCTCGTGCGTGGGTTGTGGGTGAAGTGAATGATGGTTGGCGTGCAGCTACCGGACTACTGGCTCATGAAAGAAGTTCGCTTGGCAAAGTAGGTGCAGATGAAAAACGTGAAGCAAATGTTTCTGCTGCAGTTCCAGTGCACTACTTGTTAGACATTGCGGCCAAGGTTGGCAAGAACAGCGACGAATCAATTCGTCAAGATCTTGCTCGCGCATATACAGGCGAAAAGATCATGGGTTGGATTGGACAACGTAAAGCGCATCCAAGTATTGGAAAGTTGTGGAGAACTAAACAAGCACGATTCATTGCTTCGGTTGCTGCACAGTTGGCACTCAGTGGAGCGGCGGCACATGAAGTGGGCGATAAAGATGGTGAATTCTGGATGTATCACATCTTGAACGCGCCTCGAATGTCACTCGGTGGTGGCACCGATGAAATTCAGAAGAACACGATTGGCGAAAGAGCTTTAGGCCTTCCACGCGAACCTAACTAGTTATTGACCAATGAATTTTGGTTGGCGCTTTTCAACAAACGCCGCAGCAGCTTCACGGTGATCTGCAGTTGACATTGTGCGAGGCATTGCAACACCTTCAGCATCGAGTGCAGTTTCAAGAGTGACAGACAACGAACGGTTGATGTTTTCCTTAATGTATCGCAATGCGATAGGAGCGCGCTCAGCCATTTCTTGGCAGTAGTTCATTGCGTGTTCTGCAAATTTTTCCTGTGGGAACACTTTGTTCACCATTCCAAGGTCGAGTGCTTCTGCAGCGCTAAGGCGAGGTGATGTAAACATCAGTTCCTTCGCACGTGCTTCGCCAACGATGCGTGGCAAGAACCACGACATTCCAAAGTCACCACTTGCACCAACATTGGCAAATGCAGTCACTAGTAGTGCTTTTTCAGAAGCGATTCGCAAGTCGGCAGAAAGTGCAATTGAAAGTCCGGCACCTGCAGCAGCACCAGGGATAGCAGCGATGACAGGTTGTGGCAGTCTGCGCATGGAACCACTGACAAGGTTTTGAATGTGACGAAGTCGCGCAATGGCGTCTTCAACTGAGCCGCGGCCAGATGATTTGCCCGAGTTGCGTGCGTGCATTCCCTTTACGTCGCCACCAGCACAAAACGCATCGTTTTCTCCGGTGAGCATGAGAACTCGAATATCTGAATCTGCAGCAATTTGTGGAAGAGCTTTAGCGAATCCGTCGTAGATCTCATCTGAAAGGGCATTGCGTGCCTCGGGGCGATTGAAGGAGAGCACAGCAACGTGCCCCTCGATGCGTCCTAGAAGATGATCTGTTCCTGTTTCTAATGCGCTCATTGTGGCCCCCATTTGATTGGTGTTTTACACCCGTACGGTTCATAGCCTGCCACGACCCACCTCTTCCAATGGCATTGAAAAACGGATTATCATCGCCGTATGACAGCTCTAGAAAACGAACGGCGTAACCCCTTCCTAGAGGGCAACTTGGCCCCCGTGACTGAAGAAGTGACAGCCTTTGATTTGGAAGTAACTGGCACGTTGCCTGCAGACCTAGATGGTCGGTACTTGCGTAATGGGCCAAACCCACTTGGCGAAGTGAACCCAGCGAAGTATCACTGGTTCACAGGGCACGGAATGGTGCACGGTGTGCGCTTACGCGACGGCAAAGCAGAGTGGTATCGCAATCGTTGGGTACGCAACAACGACGTTGCAGATTTATTGAACGAGCCACGACCAGCGTCTGATTGGCCAGCAGACCACGGACAGTTTGCTGCGAACACAAACGTGATTGGTCATAACGGAAAGACGTTTGCAATTGTTGAAGCTGGTTCTCCGCCAATTGAATTGTCATATGACCTCGACACCGTTCGCGTTTCAAATCTTGATGGTTCATTGCCGCATGCATTTTCTGCGCATCCAAAGAAAGACCCAGTCACTGGTGAATTACATGTAATGACATATTTCTGGGGTTGGGGCAATCAAGTGCAGTACCTCGTAGTTGGTACCGATGGTCGCGTGCGTCGTCATGTTGACATTCCAACAACTGGCGGCCCAATGATTCACGACATTGCGTTTACTCAGAAATACATTTTGGTTTTTGACTTGCCAACGGTTTTCAACCTGGAAGCAGCAATGTCCGGACAGGGGCTTCCATATTTTTGGGATAATGATTATCCAGCACGCATTGGTTTGTTGCCACGTGAAGGTAATGGCGACGATGTGAAGTGGATTGATATTGATCCGTGCTACTTCTTCCACCCAATGAATGCATATGACGATGGTGATGAAGTGGTACTCGACGCAGCACGTCACAACAAGATGTTTGACAAAGAACGCCGTGGGCCAAGTGAAGGCCCGCCAACGCTCGACCGTTGGAGATTGAATGCAGTCACCGGCACGCATACTCATGAACGTATTGATGACCGACCACAAGAGTTCCCACGTATTAATGAGTCATTAGTCGGTCTTCGTAATCAGTTCGGCTACACCGCCGGTATCGCAGCAGGCTTTAAGCAAGACACGCTTATAAAAGTGAATCTTGATAGCCGCACAGTGGAGGCGCGCAACGATACCGCACGGTATGGCTATGGCGAGCCAGTGTTTATTCCACGTGAAGGTGCCACAGCTGAAGACGATGGTTATGTGATGGCATTGCGTTTAGATACTGAAACTCAGACTTCTGATTTAGCGATTTTCAATGCGCAAGCAATAACGGAAGATCCGATTGCCGTTGTTCATGTGCCTGCACGAATCCCGAACGGTTTCCACGGAAACTGGATCCCCGACGGCCAATAAGCGCCTATGAATAGCGCGGTGATGAGCCTTTGAGAAGGCGAGTCATCATGGTGAGTTCTGCGACCACTGGACCTTCAGGGTCAATTGATGGCCGTGCCTGTGTGCGGTACCACAGCACTTCAGTTTTCGGTGTCTCGCTGACATCAATAACTTCGCCGCTAATCACGTATTCATGATCAAGCATCAACGGGCCTGAAAGATTACGAATCTCAATTGCGCCGTAGAGGCCAACGAAGTCACCACATGATGCGGCAATAGAGTCGGTGACACCCGCGACCATTAACTGACATATGGTGAGTGGTGAACTGATTCCGCCGCCCCATGGCGATGACGTGCCGTACCAATCCATTGGAGCTGTCATGGTGTTTGCGTTCATTCGTGCATGTTGGTTTGTGGCCCACGGTGAACGCACTTGTATATCTAATGCTTGACCAATGCGAACATCGCGCAGCATTCGTAATTGTGACGGGTCAACACTGCGACGATCACGTGCGTACAACGCTGATGGCCCGGCAGCCCCTATGCCAGCATTACCTTCCGCAACCACGGTGCCTTCAGGAGTATTGATACCTGCAGTGCGTATGTCGCCTTCGCCATCAAGCCATGCCTCTACGGGCTCACGGTCTGCTGTTGCTTGTTGGAAGTACATACTGAGCCAACCATTTTCGAACCACTGCTGGCCGAACCCCTCAACAAGTATTTGTCCAAACTGTTCAATGTGAATATCACCAGCCACCGTTCCGGCACGAAAACCAAGATTTGTTGCAGTGGCATCATCGTGGATGCTGCCTTTGGAATCAATCGACAAGTTGCGTGGGTTGCGATTGCCAGTGGTGATGCGAGTCATTGTTAATTCCTTGGAATGTCTCTGAATGGAGTGCTTGGATCAAGCGAGACATCTTTTGGAAGACCCAACGCACGTTCGCCAATGATGTTGTGTTGCACTTCGTCGCTACCGCCTGCAATAGATGCTGATGGCATAGAAAGAAAGAAATGTTGCACGGTGCCTTCCGCTGGAAGATCTTTACCCACCAACATTCCTTCTGCGCCCAACAGTTCAACGCCCAGGTCTCGTGACACCTTGAGCCCGTTAGTCCAATGCAGTTTCATTGTGGACGCAACTGCACCAGTTTCTTTCCCGGACTTTGCAGCTGCTGACATGCGAAGGCGAGTGAAGTCAGCAATCAGTTCGTTTATGTACAACGAGACCATGCGATTACGTTGCGATGGAGTCAAGGTTCGTGTCTTTGCAAGTTCTAGAAGAGTGCTGAACACGCCGCCATATTCATCCGGGTGGGAACGGGCTTTCTTTGATTTGGCAACCAATTCACCAACAGGGCGATCAAGCAGTCCGGCTTGCGTACCAGCAGAGACTCGAATACCACCACCTGCGCCTTCAGATAGGCCACTGCGCTCAAACCCAAGCGTTGCTGTGGTGATTGCCCAACCGTTATTGATATCGGACACTCTGTCTGCATCGCTGACTCGTGCATCAGTGAAGAACACTTCATTGAAATGCGCCATGCCGTTCATTTGTCTGATGGGGCGAATCTCAACACCAGGTTGTTCAAGATCAACAATGAAGTAGGTGAGGCCCTTATGTTTCGGCTGGTCAATATCTGTGCGCGCTACCAACATTCCGCGTGTTGAATGAAGAGCGCCTGATGTCCACACCTTTTGTCCATTCAATACCCATTCATCACCGTCACGTTCTGCACGACACGATGCACTGGCGAGGTCAGAACCAGCACCAGGTTCGCTGAACAACTGGCACCAACCTTCAATACCTGTTGCCAATGCGGGCATCCAGCGTCGCTGTTGTTCTGGAGTTCCGTATGTCATGGTGACGGGAGCCCCCATGAGAACACCGAGACCTGTTGGCGCACCAATGACATCTGCATCGGAAAATGCTTTCAGAATTGCTGACTGATCGCGTTGGCTTGCGTTGCGACCAAACCATTCAGTTGGCCAACGTGGAAATGACATGCGCGCATCGTTCATGCGTGCCCACCATTCACGAAGCGTTATGTCTTCGTCCCAGTTGGCTGTAATCCAGTCTCTGGTTTCTTGGTACATCAGCTAAGTGGGACGCCCAAGTGACGAAGGGCGACAGATGAATACACTGCGATACCGCGGGCCATGTGTGTCTCTTCGTAGATGGCACGGTTGCTGTGGTTTGGTGCAGCTTTCATGATGTCCATACCTTCTGGCATGAGGCCAAGGAACATCATGGCGCCAGGTACGCGGTTCAGAACGTAACTGAAATCTTCGGCGCCCATGACAGGGTGATCCATCATTCGCACGTTGCGTTCACCTGAGACTGCCGTAGCAACATCTGCAGCGAAGATTGCTTTTTCGTCATTGTTGATGGTGACGTCGTAGCCGTAGTTCAGTTCAACTTCGGCTTCCATACCGTGAGCAGCAGCGATGCCTTCTGCAACGCGACGAATACCATCGTGAATTAGTGAGCGGGTGCGTTCGCTGACTGCGCGCATTGTGCCATTAATCATTGCTGTTTCTGGAATGACGTTGCTGGTCGTACCAGTATGAATTTGCGTAACAGTGATAACGCCCGGGTCAAACACGTCAATGCGGCGAGTTACAAGAGTTTGTAATGCTTGAACAATCTCGCATGCAACAGGAACAGGGTCGAGCGTGAAATGTGGTGCACTCGCGTGACCGCCGCGCCCACGAACAGTGATTGTCATGGTGTCGCTTGACGCCATCATGGTGCCACCCTTCAAACCGATAAAGCCACCAGGAATGTTTGAAGCCGCATGAATTGCAAATGCACCTGTAATGGGGGATTCGGTTCCTACATCAAGCAAACCTTCTGCCAACATTTCGCTTGCACCGTTGTAGCCCTCTTCACCAGGCTGAAACATAAACAGCACGCGACCCTTTATGTCGGCCTTACGTGCCGACAACAGTTTTGCTGCACCGACAAGCATTGAAGTGTGTGTGTCGTGTCCGCATGCATGCATTGCATTTTCAACGTGTGATTTGAATTCAACGTTGGTGTCTTCGGGCATTGGCAACGCATCCATATCGCCACAAATAAGAACGGTGTCACCTGGCTGATCACCAGTGAGCATTGCGGCAATACCGCTTGTTGTTTCGTGCAATGTGATGTCGAGCGGCAAACCTTCTAGGGCGGCAAGTACGGCTTCGCGAGTCTTTGGAAGATGGTTACCAATCTCTGGCCAACGGTGCAGTTCGCGGCGCAGTTCAACAATGTCGCCCATGAGGTCCTGGGCTTGTTCAAGAATGCCGGCAGGGTTTCCGTGCTGATCGCGCGCGTCGTCTGCTGTCAGTGTGTTTTTGGCCATGACACATGGTAGGCACATTGCGATGGAGAACAGAACGGTCGCACACCCAGAAAACTCGCCACAAGAGATGGTGGAAGAAGTTGATGCTGCAGGCAATGTTCTTCGCCTTGTTTCTCGGCGTGAGATGCGTGCAGAAGGCCTTCGACATCGGTCGGTGTTTATAGCGGTGATGTCCGAGGCTGGCCAGATACTGGTGCATCGGCGAGCAGAGACAAAAGATGTGTGGCCCGGTTGGTGGGATCTTGCCGTGGGTGGGGTGTTGTCGCCAGGAGAATCTTTTGAAGACGGCGCCCGCAGAGAAGTGGCTGAAGAGTTGGGGCTTGCGGGGGCTTCGTTAGAACCTTTGGGCACGGGGGCTTATTCAGACGGCACGGTCAGCCT
>Ga0209033_1000778_pt1 | contig 18705 bp, 14 predicted proteins | sample LauGreFa1BDMLBDN_2_FD_188218 | JGI IMG/M metagenome (GOLD analysis project Ga0209033, IMG submission 188218) | Freshwater lake microbial communities from Lake Michigan, USA - Fa13.BD.MLB.DN (SPAdes) (version 2) | ecosystem: Environmental > Aquatic > Freshwater > Lake | place: Lake Michigan, USA...
GAATATTGTTGAGCAATATTTGGGTTGGTAACATCGGCAAAAAAGGCAGGAAAAGCGCCGCTCCGGCCATACTGAACATGTTTCCGAAATTGGAACTGGTGCCCATCATGATGTACTTCATGATATTTCCGAAAGTGCGGCGGCCTTCAAGCACGCCGTCAAGCAGGACGTTCAAATCCTGATCCAGCAAAATTATGTCGGCAGCTTCCTTGGCAACATCGACCGCCGAATCCACCGAGATTCCTACATCCGCCGAATGTAGTGACGGTGCATCGTTGATACCATCTCCCATATAACCGACCACATGACCACGAGCTTTAAGCGCAAGGATTACCCGGTCTTTCTGTGATGGGTTAACACGGCAAAACAGGTTCGCGGTTTCTACCCTGATCTGTAAGGCCGAATCATCCATCTGAGCAATGTCTTTGCCGGTTAACACGCCGGTCACAGGAATGTTTAGCTCGGTGCAAACATGCTGGGTCACCAGTTCGCTATCGCCGGTGACAATTTTAACCGTTACACCCCATTCTTTGAGCGCAGCAAGCGCAGTGCCCGCACTAGCTTTAGGCGGATCGAGAAAGCCTGCAAAACCTGCAAATATCAAGTCTGATTCATCGCCGATAACGGCATCGGAATAATCTTGCGGAACAGTGCGCCAAGCAATACCCAATACCCGAAAACCTTCATTTTCAAGGGCGAAATGCTCGGTGTGTATCCGATCTTGGCTGGCCTTATCGAGCGTAAGCTGGGCTTCATTGCCCTGTTCTTCATAGTGGGTACACAGGCCAATAATCTCTTCGGACGCACCTTTGACCACCAGTATTCGGCCATTACCTTTATCCAGCAATACCGACACCCGCCGCCTTTCAAAGTCGAACGGCACTTCATCTATCTTTTTCCAGGCACTCACATCGATGTTTTCGTGCGCCAGGATGGCATCGTCGAGTGGACTTTTGAGTCCCGTCTCGAAGAAGCTGTTGAGATAGGCAAGTTCCAGTACCCGCTCGCTGGGTTTTCCTCCTGGGTCTACGTGACGCTCTAAGCGAATTTTCGCTTCCGTCAGCGTACCGGTCTTGTCCGTGCACAACACATCCATCGATCCCAGATTCTGGATGGAAGCCAAACGCTTGACGATCACCCTTTTTTTAGCCATATGCATAGCCCCTCGCGACAAGGTGACTGATACTACCATCGGCAGCAGTTCCGGTGTAAGACCTACAGCCAGTGCCACAGCAAATAGAAACGAATCCAGCCAAGGTTTGTGCATAAAGGCATTGACCAGTAACACAAACAGCACCAGTAAGATAGTTAGGCGCATGATGAGCAGGCCGAAACGGTGCGTACCGATCTCGAAAGCTGTCGGTGGTGGCTGTCCGGTAAGGCTATCGGCAATAGCACCGATGGCAGTGCCCGTACCGGTTTTGACTACCCGCATCTTGGCGCTACCGCTGATGACGGTCGTGCCCATAAACACGGCGTTAGTGGCATCCTGCAACTCGGTTGCATCGGAGGAAAGCGCTCCTGGATGTTTCTCAACAGGATAGGATTCACCCGTGAGCAAGGCCTGTTTGATGAACAAATCCTGCGCTTCTAATACTACGCCATCCGCTGGGACCATATCCCCCGCAGATAGTACAATGAGATCACCCTGCACCACCTCGGTTACCGGAACATCGATGGCCTTTCCATCGCGAATGACCTTGGCGCATACCGAAACCGACTGACGTAAGCTTTCTGCCGCTTTACCAGCGCGATGTTCCTGGACGAAATCCAGCGTTACACTTAACAATACAATCACCGATATAATGACAAAGTTGGTCATTTCGCCGGTGAAGGCGGAGATTGTACTGGCGACTAGCAGAAGAATAACCAGCGGGTTTTTAAAGCGGGCGAGGAATTGCAGGATTAAAGCTCGTTGCTGGTGGTCTCGAAACAGGTTAGGACCAAATTTCGCCAGTCGTAATCGCGCCTCGGCCTGGGATAAGCCCTTCACATCAGGAGAAAGTTCTACCTGGGGGTTCAACCACCAAGCTTGGTTATCAAGTATGGCTTTGGACTTTACTCTCGATTTGTTCATGTGGTAATCCTGAATTAAGAGTGATTATATATTGATATTATTTTATATCGGGCTTACAAGATACAGTTATTGCCATTTGATGGGTGCGAATATGCATTTGTAGTAGCTGTAACTGTTATTGACAAAGTTCGATAGGATAGGCGCTTCTACTTTAACGTGAAGCGTTTCTACATGATAGTGACAAAATTAACAAACAGTGCTTTAAAGTTGACCCGTAATATTTAAGGCATAAAAAAAGCCCTAGATTTAACTCTAAGGCTTTCATTTATATGGCTCCCCCGGACGGGCTCGAACCGCCGACCTAATGATTAACAGTCCAAGTCCCAAAAGAAACTCCGGTGTTTATTAATATAGTGCTGATTAACGGACAGACGTTCTTTCCTTAAACAGTCTTTACTTCATTCAAAAGGTCGGGGTGACGATCAAGTATTTTGAGCAATTTCACCAGTGCCAATGGCGGCTTGGTCTTGCCATTTTCGTAACGTGAGAAGGCATTAACACCTCCGCCAAACAGTTCTGCCGCTTCTCGCTGATCAAGCGCGAGTTTTTTTCGAACGCTGGCAATAAATCCTGGGTCGACAATCGATGCATTCACCTGTTTGTTGAAATCCAACATAAAATTCATTGTGCGCCGTGATTCAACTGCATTCAAAATAGATTCATCACAGGCCGGACAAAAATCGCCGGTTACCCCAGGAATAAGGGTTGATTCGCCTTTGTAGATATACGGCATATCTCTGGTATCATGCAGTAATTCCGACGCCGCACAAGAGGGACATTTCATATTTATAGCTCCTTGAAGGACACAATGAGTACTTCATCAATAACAGTGAGTTTCAGGTAAACTTCACCCATCGGTGTGATAGGTCGATACACGTCCTGCAAAATTCGGTGATCAGCATGGGTAGTCATGCTCTTATAAAAATCAGCCATAGTAAGTGTCATCACAACTGCAATCATGCTGTCGAAGTCCATTCCCAAAGCCGCGCCGCCTTCGCGAGCCGCTTTCGTTGTTTTGACATTCCCCGCTTCAATCATAGCTTTGACGACTGACAATTTGCAATGAGGTGTTTGTTTTTCCATATTCAATATTAACCTAATAGGTTATATTTAACAAGCTTGTTAAATGCCTGGAGGACATTTTGCACAAGGCCTGCTGACTTAATAAATAATGCAGCGAAAAAAAACGTTTAATAGCCACAATAATGATCTTAACCTATTATACAAATATCATATTTTTATAGCATTAGGTTGCCGTTTAAACGTTATGAATGGACTCTGCGCTTCCTTATGCTGGACCTCAAACTGTTCTTTCTGGCCTTTAATAACATTGCTCATCTGACTCGTTACCTGATGCTCCAAACCGTCACGACCGAATACGCTGTTGGTCACTAGATCGGTAAAATCAGTATATCTTTTCATTTTGGCAATCGCCATTTGTTGTTCATCGGTCAAACTACCAGATCTTACTGTTAACGGCGTGACCAGCTCCAGCTTGTCAGGATAACTTTGTTCGCCTGGAGCAAAGATCGGAAATATTGCTGTGCCATCAACTGCTTTTGCGGCTGCCAAGGCTTTTTCTTTCCCAGGATTCTTGCCTTCGGTCAGCTCCAGATGAGCATCATTATCCCCGGCAATAACAAAGGGCTTATCACGAAATAATTCGCGAAGTTGCTGGGCAACGTTGAGTAAATTGCCACTGTCAAAGGCCGCTACTGTTGCATAGCCTAGCGCTTGCGATAGACTATCTGCTGTTGCATAGCCTTCAGCGATAATAATTGCGGGTGCTTTTTTAAGTGCCTTCAGCCCTCCCCCGCCCACTACATGAAACATATCTTGCTTGACGCCGCCAGCTGCAAATCGTTTCGTACCATTTTCTTGAATGGCTTGTACTGACCGAATTTCTCCGTTCACATCTTGCGCAGCAAGCAGTAAATCACCTGCAGTAAACACCAACTTGTCTGGGTTTGTTTCACGTAAAATTTTTGATTCCTGCCAATTTTTACCAATAATCACAAGCGAATCGACAGGTAAAGCGCTGTCATCTTCCGGTACCACTCTCAAATCACCGGGACGCACCTGTTTTGCTACTAAATAACCATGACTTACTGGTGCTAGCGGGGCAATAGCCAATAATTCACGCACAGCACTTGCTACAGTATTTTGGAGTGTTTTTTGAGCTAGTTCACGTTGTTGAATTTTAGTGGCCTGCTCGGCTTGTAATCTGGCTCTTTCTTCTTCATTTAACTGATACCCTTTGGCCTTCCATTTCAAAACCTCACCGGTACGATTATTCTGAATATAGCCAGCCGGGTGACCATCCATAAAGCCCACATAAAAGCCCGCTCGTTTACTGGCTTGATCTCCCACCGTTGCAATTCTGTGTTTTCTTCCATCCATGATGGGGTGATCGCCAGTAACGATACATCCGACTGACTGCAAAGCATCAGAAAACTCCTCGCGCGGCATTAATGCGGGCGCTTGTTGATGTTGCACATTTTCTGGTAACCATTGCTGCAAGGATTTAATATCGGCCTTTAGCCCGGCATACCAAGACTTAGCTTCTTTATCCCACTGTGCACCCCTTGTTTTAGCCATTTCCCGCTCATTGAATGGTACTGCAAGATAATATCTTTCACTCCTTGCCCCATCATTTACTACTTCATTATCAGTTACCTTAGTAGCAGACCTTAAGCCAGTTTTTTGTTTCCATTGTGAAAAAGGTGCTTGTTCAACACCTTTAGGGATATACCATGACTGTATAGCTCGATCCCACTCAGCACCCAGCGCTTTGGCTGCATTCTTTTCTCGAAACGGAACATGGATATAAGTTTTGTGGGTTTGACGATTCGGATGTACTGGTTGACCTCCATGCTCTGTGACTTTCTTCTGAAAATCTCTATCATGAATGATCATGGCTAAATCTGCTGATTTACGCTGTTCTCTGGCCGCTGAAATATCCTCTGCCTTACTGTTTGGGTCACGTTTAACCAGCTCTTCCTTAAGCTTCGCTAAAACTGCAGCTTTATGATAATAATCGGATATTACACTAGATAGCTGGGATGGTTCGGTTGGTATAACTTCAACTGAATGAACAGTTTTGTCCTGGTCAGGCAATTTTTCTGCTGTCATAGTCATCACCTCATTAATAGGTAAAGCATCTGAATCTTGATGTGTATGGGCCTGAACTTGTATTTGCTCTAAGCCCAAAACATACGCCTGGATCTTTTCTGCATCTGCGGCTGCACGAAATATTTCTAAGGGATCGTCTTTGAGTGCCTTAATCCAGGAACTGACATAAGCGGCATGTTGACTTGAATCGTGACCCAGCCCAAGCTCATCACCCAAAATCATGCTAGCAATTTCAGCTCGCAGCTCTTCCTTAGCATAACCTTCGCTGCCAAAAGGATGTGACAGATCGCGGCCGAGTCGATCAGAATGCCCTGTGCTGTGACCTAGCTCATGTAAGACTGTCGCATAAAAATTCTCAGCGCTTGGAAACTGATCTCTATTCGGTAAATGAATGCTATCGGTTAAGGGCCGGTAAAAGGCTCGACCTTGACCATTGTAATGAATGGGTACTGCACTTGCGGTTAAAATCGCTTCAGCACGTTCAATCGGATTCCAGGTAGGTGCTTGACGCGGGATGAGCGGTAAACCGTCGATCTGTTCAGCATTAAAGACCGTAGCAAAAAATACGCGAGGCCTTTCCAACTTGATAAGTTCTTTAATCGAGTTACCTTGATTATCGACTAACGGTTTGCCAGTATCGTCTTTCTTAATTTTGTCATCGACAAACTTCCAGTATTGAATACCCACTCCCTTTTCACCTTTACGGACTTGAGCACCGGCCTCATCAGCCTGCTTGTAGGTCAACCACCTTTGGTCGTCTCGGTTCTGCGACAATAAAACCAAAGCATTGATACCTTTGTAGCGATTGTCCGTAACTGGATTATAAGGTAACAATGTTCTCGCTTTACCAGCGTCCCAAGGTCTTTGCCAAGGCGCTGTACCTGCCTCTAGTTGCTTAATTAAGTTTTCTGCGACGATTTCATGAAACGGTTTCTTAGCTTTATCCATTGACGTAACCCCCTAGGGTTTAGCGACTTTAATTTATGAGTTAACAAGGCGGCCTGGTCTACCCTAGACCCATTTCATCGATACTACTTTCTAAAGCATCTTCTTCATTGAGTGCATCTTCCTCAAACACACCTGCGAGCTCTGCCTCCTCCGGATCAAACTCAACAGCAAACCCTGGTAAATTTTCTGCAGCACCTAATTTCTCTGTAACGATGACGTTAGCATTTGCCTCTCTTTCAATCGTAATCATGAGTATTCTCCTAACCGTAATTATTCAAAAATTCATACACACCTACTGAATTACCAAGTAAACAGAGGACGAAGAACACCCTCAATTTGTGAACGCTGGATCGAACCAAAATAACGCCCATCAAACGCACCCTTATGACTGTCAGACATTAGTAATACCTCATAATCACCTAAGACCCATGATCCTTCATAATGGGGTAATGCCCTACCCAGACCATCCTTTTGAATAGCAGCACTCGAAGGTAATAGCCGATCATTAATTAAGACACCTTCTGCATTTATAATGACGGTATCATCCTTACTTGCCACTAACCGTTTCATCAGGTGACCATAACCACCAGGACAATAGCCGGCACCTACATAGCCTCGTGCTCTAGCCATCGTAAATATTGCCGTAGGTGGAGGGCAAAACAACACATAGGCACCTTTAACCAGCAATTCATTTGTTAATTGATAAACACCCAACGGAAGACTCGGTGTGGTATTGATACGGATACCGGCCGCATAAACTAACCCCCACGTTAAAAATACCAACAACATCACACTGACAGAGACACAGAATCGTTTCATAATTTAATTCCCTCATCGTTATCTCCTCTGCTATGCCTATTAATAAGTTTGTCACTTTGTAGCGGTGCAGGAACAGCAGCCCGAGCTTTGAAGATAGGATCTTTGAAAAACAGTGGTTGGATGCCATAGATGGCCGGAGAACCTGCTACATAAACCACCATATCACCCGCTTTCTCAATTAAACCCTCAGCATTTTTGAGTGGTCCTGGCATACGTAAGCATTCATCGGTTGTTAACAAAGGCCTTTGTACTTCTTGAATAGTCCGAGACACTTGTCCAAGTAAGGCGGACGTACGTCGCCCACTAGTCGTAATTTGCTCTTTAGCTACAGTAGTTTGACCCGTTAGTTTAGATAAATGTTCGGCGGTCTCAATTCGGTTAGGGGGAAAAGCGCTTTGCACATGACAATTAGAGGTAATAGATTCATCATGACCATATCCGGCTTCGCGGCTTTTAAGTTGGTTGATGTCTTGGCAAATTAAATAACATTTAATGCCATATCCTGCAATGAAGGCTAGAGCCTCTTGCAAAATTTCAAGCTTACCCAAGCTGGGAAACTCATCTAACATCATAAGCAGACGATGTTGATAATGCACTTTGGGTTGGCCATTAATAAATTCCATCTTATCGGCCAACAACCTAATAATCATGTTGATTAGAATTCGCACTAAAGGCCGTAATCTTGCCTTATCATTAGGATGGGTAACAATATACAAGCTCACCGGCTGATCGTAATTCATCAAATCCTTAATCCGAAATTCTGACTTACTGACATTACGTCGAACGACAGGATCACGATACAATGCAAGATAAGACTTCGCCGTGGACAATACGGAGCCTGCTTCTTCTTCTGGCCTATCCAGCATATCACGGGCAGCTGATGCTACGGTCGGATGATTCTTAGCATTCACATGTTCGTAGGTAACCATTTCCATCCATAATTCGGCAATATCGCGATCTGGATTAGACAAAATAGCATCGACGGCAGGTAGGGTCGCATCGGTGCCCTCTTGCTGTGCTTTATACAAGACATGTAAGATCACTCCCACCAACAGAGCTTGGGCGGTTTTTTGCCAATGTGTTATCAAGCCTTTCCCATCAGGATCAACCAATAAAGTCGCTAAATTTTGTACATCACCGACCTCGTACTCGGTTGTCAGCCTTATCTCATCTAAGGCATTCCAGTAAACACCACCGCTTACCGCGGCAGGTTCAAACCGCAAGACTTTATTGCCGGCATATTTTTGTCGCCAACCCGAAGTTAAGGCCCATAATTCACCTTTGAGGTCAGTGATGACAGCACTGTGCTCCCATGACAACAATGTTGGAATAACCAAACCCACCCCTTTCCCTGATCGTGTAGGCGCATAACACAAAACATGCTCCGCACCGTTATGCCGTAAATAGCGGGTCACTCCTTTTTTATCCAACCAAGCGCCTACGTAAACACCATCACTCGCAAGTTTTTTCTTTCCTGTCAGTTGTTGCCAAACCGTAATAGGTCTGGGCAATAAACCTGCTCTTTCTATATCATGCTGATTGGCCCAGCGCGCCGAACCGTGTAAATAGGGATTTGTTTTTGCTGAATTTGCCGCCACCATTTTAACGACCATTAAACCTAGAAGGCCGGTCGCAGTGACCGTGATGCCAACGGCAGCAGCTCTCATCAGACTGAGCTGTAACGGTCCCCACCAGTGATAAGTCCAGAGCAAAATACGCCAAGGTGCATAAATATGCTGGTAGTGTGTGCCGAGTTGTATTTGATAACCAAATTCATTGGCAAAATATTGCGTTGAGGATTGAAGACCAGCCAACATAAAAACAACCGCTAAAACAGGAATTAACAATCCATCGTTGGTTTTATCAACTCGCACCTGTGGACCGACCGCATTATTAAATTTATCTTTCATCTGCTTTTGCCTTTTGTTTTAACAATCCCACGCCCTGTGCAAGTGACTGCCTCGCCAATAGCTAAACGACTCAAGCTATTTACGGTCTTTTGATCAATCGGCATCACCAAAATGACTTCATTACGCTCTAAGAGTGCCAAGGACTCACCCGCCACATTCCTTACTCCCATAAAAGTGACTAATCCATTGTCGGCTTCAGTGTATCGCCTATGTTTTTTGATATCCGGTAGGGTGAGACGTTTGTGTTCACGTTCATTAATATAAAGATCCGCTGTTGCAAAGCCGTGTTTTTCTAATTTGTCAGAAGAAATAGGCCCTTTGTTAGATTTATCTGTAGTTTTACTTTCATTCTCCTCTGGCTTTTCCTGCTTGACTAAGGCCTTTCGTTGTTGCTCTAATCCTGAATCTATAAACGTCAATTGAAGCTTAGCTTTTGCTGCGACGGTGACAATTTGAATTTTAAAATCAGCGCTGCCATTAACAGTAATTTGGGTACCATAACGGTCTATTGCTAACAGTAATGCGGCCTTAAGACCTTCCTCTGTCGCTCCGCGTGATACCTTAAGGCTATCACCATCATCTCTCACTGAAGAGGTTCCTATGTGATAAATAATAGTTCCTTTTTTGGTAACACTCTCCTGAATAAGCTTACCGCCAATCCATTTTAACTTGCCCCCACTTTTTGCACTTAGTGTGTTACCTTTACACTCATGGGACACTTTCCTTGCACGTAGGGCTTTCAAGGCCTCTGGGTCACCTGAGGTCGCACCCTGACGGAGCCAATCGGCCCACTGTAAGGGCTGATATTTTTTTACTAACCGCTCACGCTCTCGTCGGTATTGCTCATTAATACGATTGAACTCACTTTTAACATCACGACTAATCAGGGCATACAAGCACTTCTTTTCAGTTCTAGAACTTCCTAACAGTTTAACGGAGCTGCGTTTTAACTGCCCTGCCCGCTTGACACCTGTCAATGAACGCTCTCTTTTTGCACGAAGTACCTGCCATTCGCTACCACGATTATGGCTTATTCTCTGTTGTTCATTTTTATAGCGCTCATAAAGCAGGGTTGTATCCATCCCTGACCTCATGGGTCTAGCCTCATAATGCTTGATTGACTCTCGTAGTTTAATCAGATTAGATTCACTCTTATATTCACCGAAACGTTCCACCAGTTTAGTTTTTGATAATGCCCGCGACACAGAACTCGCTTTCACCATCAAACCAGCCTGATCACAAATCACCAAACCATTACCACGTTCAACTAATACTAAATTATGGGTTTGTAATACCCCGTGGATCTGAGCCCAAGAATTAGCTAAGAGTAATTGTGCAAGACATTCCCGCTTGATCCAGCCTAATAGGCTTTCAACCCCGGCATGATGTTCCATATCCTGAGCTCGGTTTTCACTCTCCACCCGTGCAGCCAGGTGGTTATCAAACTCCAGTCCAAACTGTAATTCCAAGGCCCCACACAACTTAGCTAAGGTCTTATAGTCGTTATAAGGATTATGTATCGTTAAACGTACCGGATGAATTTTATTAATAGCCATATGCAGATGAAAATTATCGGTATCATCATGGGCCACACTGACCCGTTGATGCTCACCATAGCCCAATCCTTTACAAATCTCGCTCTCAATGGCTTTTATAACGCTATCCTCCGGCCGTTCACCGGGTCTGAAACTCACAATCAAATGATAGGTCTTATCAGCTTCGGTTCGCGTATTCATCCCTTGAATGGCCATCATTTCAATCACAGCACCCTGTAAGTCAATCGACTGACAATTGATGACCGACGTATAAGCAATACGACTTTGTTTGGCTTGGTTATCTGCCAAGTATTTAACCAGACTAGAGCAGTCACTCTTTTTAACCGATTTCATAGGTACATGCTTCGCTATCATCTTAACGAAAAAATTTAGCCGCTATAGTTACCATTCAGCGCGTGGCTTGACCACAGCCTTCATGATTTCAAGCATTTTTTCTTGGGTCTCCTCAATGCGTGAAAGTACTGCACGTAATGTGCTCTCACCGTATTGAGCAGTTCTAACATCATTAGTCAGCCACAGCTTTATTAACCCCCCTAACCGACCGAGGTCACCGTTGATATGCGCAAGCTCGATGATCTTGCCATAATCCATAATGCTTTTAGGCGCATAACCTTGGCCAAGCTGTCTCAAATAGGCTGAGGTGCTCTGCCCTGTTTGTTTTGCAGAGGACTCGATACGATTTTTTTCATCCGGCGTCACCCAGACTGATATAGCTGGACTGCCTTTTCTAGTTATTTTCTTATCTGCCATAACAATCTCAAGTTAAAAACAGTGACGGTAGTCGCTAAGCCTCGCAGAGCAGGATCGTTGAGTGCAAAGCGCGAATAAGTGAAAGTGAAGACCTGTATCAGCGTAAGCGGTACAGGTACTTCACATATCCTGCCCCGACTTAAAGTTGGATAAGACAAAGCATAACATTTATTTTTTCTTTTCGTTATATTGATTATTCCTTTATTTTCAATTAGACTATTTGTCAACCCCATAAAAAATAGAAAAATCGCTAGATAACCGATAAATAAAGCAATAATCCAGGAAAAATCAAGAAAAAATCAAGAAAAAATCCAATAACCGATCAAGAAAAAATCCATGTCAAAAAAACTGACGGAACTCATTGCACTGGCAGAAATGCAAAGACGACAACAAGGCACCGGCATTAAAAATCGGTCGGCCTTTCTGGCCTTAAGAGACGACATCAAAGAAGCAATGTTAGATGGTTGGGCCCTGAAACAAATTTACCGAACCCTCCATACGCAAAAGAAAATCACCTGTAGTTACCAAACCTTCGTTAACTATGCGAATGAGTTGATTCTAAAACCCATGCAAGTAGCAAACCCGGCAACAATATTAAATCAAGACACTAAACAAGGAACCCCAGAACAAAAAGTAAGCCTCAATGGCTCGGAACCCCCCATAAAAAAGCCACCGGAATTACCCGGCTTTATATTCAATCCCATCGCAAATAAAGAGGACTTAATCTAATGGCAAAAATACACATGATCTTGCAAGGCAAAGGCGGCGTCGGTAAATCGCTGATAGCCACCCTACTCGCACAATATAAAATCAATGCCGGTCAACAGCCGCTTTGTATCGATACAGATCCGGTCAATGCCACCTTTCATGGTTTTGAGAAGCTAAACGTTAAACGTCTGCACATCCTGGAGAATGAAGAAATTAACCCCAGAAACTTTGATACCTTGGTCGAATTGATTGCACCAGCAACAGACGATGTCATTATTGATAACGGCGCCAGCTCCTTTGTGCCGCTTTCGCACTACCTTAATAGTAACCAGGTGCCCTCACTGTTACAGGAACTGGGGCATGAACTCGTGATACATACAGTGATAACAGGCAGCCAAGCGTTAACGGATACCTTGAACGGCTTCGCACAACTCGCGACACAATTTACCCAGGAAACCACTTTCATTGTTTGGCTCAATCCCTATTGGGGCGCGATAGAAAGCGAAGGCAAAAGCTTTGAACAAATGAAAGCCTATACGGCCAATAAAAGCCGCGTTTCTGCGATCATTCACATGCCGACGCTTAAAAAAGAAACCTATGGTCGAGACTTAGCCGATATGCTGCAAGCCCGCTTAATATTCACTGAAGCGCTGGCCAATCCGGCACTCACGATTATGACCCGGCAACGGCTTAACATCATAAAAAACCAGCTGTTTACACAAATGGACAGCGCTGCGGTATTGTAATGAACGAAGATGTTGAACTGGAGGAACTAATCAAAGAAATCGCGGTAAAGCACGGCATTGCCTTGGGCCGCGACGACCCCATATTAATACTACAAACACTCAATAACCGATTGCTGCAAGCCAGTCAAAAAGCTCAGCAAGCCCTGCTGGATCAATACAAAGCGGAACTGGAAGAACTTTCACTCAGATGGAGCGCTGACGCCAAGGAAAAAGCGGAGCGCATTTTAAATGCCTCGCTGGATGCGAGTAAAGTGGCAATGGAACAGTTAATGCGGGCCAGTGCCAAAGAAATAATAACAACGATGAAAGCAGAGGTGGACGCTTCGTTATACCGCATCAGCGGCCCTATCAAAAACACCAACCGCATCGGCCTAATGAACTTAGCCGCTTCTTGTATCACCCTGCTTGCGGCGGCGGTATTGTTATGGACAACGACACTCCGCTAAACGGGGGACTGCAATGCCAAGTATGGATCATTTAAACCAAGCATTTTACCCTGTCGTCAATGCCAGGCTAGATACCCGTGAGAGAATTAGACGAACTCTTTGCTACGCTGGCAAAATCTGCTTTCCGTAGGAAATTCCACCTCCATGGCAAAGACCTTGAGTACCGCCATAACAAAGGTTTGCCCACGCTCTCAACCATGCCAACGATTTTATTTGTAAGCGTCTAGCCCCGGATTTTCCTGATGGACATTTAGATGAGGCAACCTAATATTGGTTTGTCGTTAATTTCCACTCTGACAGTTTGTGTCATTTTTAAAGATAATGTTGCGATCTTACACTACCTTCCCAAAAAACCGTAGGTCAACGTCCGGTAAGTGCCATAAAGAGACATTCACCAACGGCAGCTATATGGCGATCAATATGGTGGTTTTCGATGATGAACATGGGTTTTCTTTCGGACATAAAAAAGCCCTACACAACATGTAAGGCTTTTGGTTTTCATGGGTTATATTATTTGTGGCTTACAAAACAAAGTCCTGACTGACTAAGGTTTATAACCAAATAGGCTGGGTGGTCGTCATTGTATAAACTAAAATAGTTATTTTGTGTAATCGTCTATTGCAGTAGGCAACATTCAAGGAAAAAATTAAACTTATAAAAAATAAATATATCTTCCATAGTAAAGTGAAAAAAATGATCTAGACTTGATAATTGAAGTGAATAGTACATCGATTTCATAATTGTTCATTGGAAGCCCCAAATGTGGGCCTTTAAAATAATGACAAATTTTAATAGACCACCATGAATGCTAAAAACACTGACTCATCGAAATTAGACGACAAACAGAAATCCAACCTTATAGCTAAGTTAGCTTCAAATCCCTGGCAGTGGCTCAAAACTAGAATAGCCTTGATTACACTGGCTTTATTAGTCACCAGTCTGTTTTCCATAAGTATTTATGCCAGCAAGATAATGCGTGAAGAAATCCAACGTATCTTGACTAATCCGCATCTAACCTTCCTTTCTAATACTTCATCAATCCTTGATGCTTCAGTTAATACTCTTCAGCAACATCTCTTACTGGCAACGCTATTACTTTCTTTTTTTGTCGCCCCCTTGATTGGGTGGCTTATTAAACGTCAGTTTGAGCCTTTACAGCTCGTTTGTAGCGAATTATCAAAGCAAATGGCAATCAATCAAATCGCTATTCAACGCCCTGAAATTCAAGATGAAATCAGTGATTTTATAGTTGGATTCAATCAGTTGCTGGATACTTCTCATAAAAAAGATAATCTTATAAATGAAAGTTACTATCTGTAACGGCTTGCGTTTGAAATCGGCTGGGCTCGCATTTAACGCTGTTTTGGGCTCAAATTAATTGCAAATGAAATAACAGTCGGGCTCACATTATCTGCAAATGAGCTTGCATTTATCCGCACTGGCTTGCATTTCATTTTCGTGGGCTCACTTTAAATGCAAATGAAAGCGCGGGTTCCAAGCAATCCAGAATTAATGCGACTGCGGTGAGTTACATCGGCTTCTTACGACCCTTTGCTGCCTGTTACCATTAACTGCTGGGTGTCTGGATATTGCACCTTAGCTGACTCTCACTATCTCCAAACACAAAAAATAATGATACTGGCCTCGTAAATTGGGTGGCCAATCAGTGAAGGGATAAGTTGGGAATACCTGTATTTATCCCAATTGTTTAGTTGTTGAAATCATGATAAAAGAAAAAATCCAAAGACGGAGTTCGATCTAAGGCTATTGTCCGTTTTACGTCCATTGGCAGAGAAGCTTTATCCATAGTGATTTAAATTCACTCTTCTAATCAATTCGTTAGGAGAAACAGCATGAAAGTATTCGCTCTATTCATAATTGCTTAGATAGCATTTAGCAGTCCCATTGCGTTTGCCGCTGAAGAGCAACAGAAGCCAATGACCGAAAAGGAGATGCAGGAACAAATTAAGAAATTGGAAAAGGAATTAGCCGAAATCCGCAAGACGAATAACCCCCAAGAGCGCAGACAGATGATGGATCAACATATACAGCACATGCACGACATGATGGGAAATGATGGGTGCTGCGGAGGTCACCAATGATGGATCATGAACCCAAACAATTGTAAATGACTCCATGGCCGTAATTTAATTGATCAGAGCTGTCCCATCGCTCTTCTCAAAAGAACGATGGGACACACGGTTGGCAGACAGTATTTGATTTCCTGGGCTTCAAAGTAGGTAAGCTCAACCCTATTTAGTCTGTAGCAATCTCAATCCATTTGCTACAACCAATAAAGAAGCTCCCATGTCGGCGGCAATGGCTTCCCATAAGGTCGCCGCTCCTGCAAAGGCGAGCACAGCGAAAGCAGCCTTGACTGTTAGTGCAAAGGTAATATTCTGTCTAATGATCGATAACGTTCGCTTGGAATGTCCGATCAGCCAAGGCAACTTGGACAGATCATCGCCCATTAAGGCGATATCAGCTATTTCGATTGCCACATCCGAGCCTAATACCCCCATGGCAATCCCCAGATTGGCCCGCCCCAGCGCCGGTGCATCATTGACACCATCACCAATCATCGCCACTTGTCCGTATTTTTCGACCATTTGACCAACGATCTCCACTTTATCGGCGGGCAACAATTCAGCATGTACCTCATCGATGCCAATTTGGGCCGCGATGTTGTTGGCCGTCACCTGATTATCGCCGGTCAACATCACGAGGTGTTCGATCCCCGTTTGTCTCAGGGATTGCAAAACCGATTCGATTTGGTCGCGGGGCTGGTCGGCGACGGCAATCAAGCCGCAAATGTGCCGCTCGCTGCCAATGGCAATCACGGTTTGCCCGGACTGTTCAAGGGCAATCGCTTTTGCGCTGATTTCCGGAATTTCCTGGCTACGCTCCAAGAGATAACGACGCGATCCCAGCCAGTAATCGGTGCCATTAAACAATCCGGTTACCCCTTTGCCGGGCAGAACCGTCACATTGTCAGCGCTGGCAACCTGGATACCCCGATTTTCCGTGTAGTGTAAAATGGCTTGCGCCAGCGGATGATTGCTGCGCGCTTCCAGCGCGGCCGCACGGCTTAACAGTTCCGCTTCGCTATGACCATTAAACGGGTATACGCCAGTGACTATCGGCTCGCCACGGGTCAACGTACCGGTTTTATCAAAAGCAATCGCCTTAAGATGGGCTGGCGTCTCGATATACATGCCGCCTTTGATCAGGATGCCTTGCCGGGCTGCGCTGGCCAATGCCGCGACAATGCTGACCGGTGTTGAAATGACCAAGGCACAAGGGCAGGCAATCACCAGTAACACTAAGGCGCGGTATAACCACTCGTCCCAGACGCCCGCTAAAAACAACGGCGGAATCACCCAGACGGCCAGCGCCAAGATCATCACCGCCGGCGTATAAATGCGCGCAAATTTTTCCACCCATTGTTCGGCTTCCGCCCGCTTGCCATGCGCTTCCCCAACCAGACGCGTGATCTGCGCCAGCGTGGTGTCCGTGGCGAGCTTGCTGGAGCGGATTTCCAGGGTTCCTTCGCTATTGATACAACCGGCAAACACCTCATCGCCAATTTGCTTGGCGACCGGGATGCTTTCACCGGTAATCGGCGCCTGATTGACCGAACTGAAACCCGCTATCACCTCACCATCCAACGGGATTTTATCGCCTGGAGCGAGCATGAAATGGGTGCCGATGCTGACTTCTGCGGCGGGGACCATGCGTTCCTGTCCGCTTTCATCCTTGACCCTGACCGTCGATGGCGCTAAATCCAATAAAGCCTCTACCGCATGACGGGCACGGCCAATACTCCAGCTTTCAATCGCCAAGGACAGCGCAAACAGAAAACTCACGGTGGCCGCTTCGAACCATTCGTTAATGAACATGGCGCCGATGACGGCAACCGTCATCAATAAATTCATATCGGCACGCAAGCGTCTCAGCGCATAAAACGCTTTTACAACCACATGTCGACCACCGAAGATCACCGCCAAGCCAAAGGCGATTTTCTCAGGCAAAGGGATAGCTTGCTGAGTATGCGCGTTAAACAAGCTAGTGAGGTATTCGGCGATAACCTCCCAGTTTAGAGACCAGTTTTCTGGGTGGCTGAGAAAAATTTGCGCATCGCCAAATCCACCGGCTATAGCGATATGAATCACCATGCCGGCAATAATAAACAAACCGCTCAGCACGGTATAAACGGTCTTCGAACGGTGCAGTTGCTTGGCATCGGTATCGGTCTGACCGGATTGCCAAGGAACAGCTTTCATACCGGTTGCAGCGACCGCTTTGATGATGGTTTTTTCGGACACGGGTTCGGCATCAGACAACAGCATCATGCGCCCGTTTAAAACATCGAATGCCAGCTTGTCGCTGCCGCCCACCAGCGGACCGATTGCACTTTTCAAGGTGGCGACTTCTTCAGCGCAATCCAGCCCCTCGATCTTAAACGTCATGCCAGTTGCAGACTTGGCTTCGATGGCTTGATGGTTTTGCGGATGCTCCCCTGCACAACAGCGGGGCTTTTCAGCTTGATGGTTTGAGTTCATGATTCTTACACTCATTAAGTTAAGGGACAGTACGCAATTGGCGGCAAGTCCTCGAATAAAATCTGGTTCCTTTTCAGGAAAACTAACAACTAAATGTCGCGGCATGCATTAAATAAACATCTCAATCGTCAACAACAGGATGAAACCGACAAAAAACATGGCTGTCTGTGTGCTGGTTTCTGGCACTTCGTGCGCTTCAACAAGCAGTTCCTCAGTGACAAGATAAAGCAAAGCCGCTAGGGCGAAGGCGAGTACCGCATCCAATAAAGTATCCGAAGCCCCGCTTAGCAAGGTCACGCCAACCCATGATCCTGACAATAGCAACAACGCAAACCCTGTCGTGATGAGCATTACACGTTTACTACCCGCTCCTGCCCCACGTAAAGAAACCGCCCCAGACAGCCCTAGAAACAATAATTCAAGCGCTATTGCAATGGTCAGCAAAAGCCCTTGTTTTTGGCCAGCAACAAAACCGAAGCCAATAATCAACCCATCAAATAAAATATCGATGCCTAATACCATGATAAGACTGGTGGATTGGGAATCCTGGGCAACGCTTTTTTGCTCGGTTTGTTCGGCGAAATGCTTGACGACTAACATAACAGCGCAACCTAAACTGAAACTAATCAGCGTCACCCACGGCATTTTTCGGTGCAATAGGTCAGGTAACAATTCGATGGCGAGGACACAAAATAATACCCCGGCTGCAAAATGTTGCAGGCCACTGATGACCGATGATTTCATCGGTCGCCAAAGCGCAAGGACACCCCCAATCATAATTGCCATAGCCGGATAAAGCGCGAAACCCAAAATGTTTAGCGTCGCTTGCATTTTTTTACTCCTTCGCTAAGACAGTTATTGTTTCGGCAGTCGGCTTGTCATTTTCGATGTCCATTCGATGGGCAAACCAGTAGAGGATCGGTAACACCAATAATGTCAGCGCCGTTGACGACAGAATGCCGCCGATCACCACGGTTGCCAGGGGACGCTGGACTTCGGCGCCGGTACCGGTGGCAAGCGCCATCGGCACAAATCCGAATGACGCGACTAA
>Ga0209033_1000782_pt1 | contig 18666 bp, 20 predicted proteins | sample LauGreFa1BDMLBDN_2_FD_188218 | JGI IMG/M metagenome (GOLD analysis project Ga0209033, IMG submission 188218) | Freshwater lake microbial communities from Lake Michigan, USA - Fa13.BD.MLB.DN (SPAdes) (version 2) | ecosystem: Environmental > Aquatic > Freshwater > Lake | place: Lake Michigan, USA...
ACCGCAATAGATTCCTTAGAACCGATTGAAACAACCTTCAAAGCACGCTTGCGGAACTGCTTATTGATACGTAGGAAAACAATTGGTGACTCTTCTTCTGGCTCAAAACCAACTAGAAGAACTTGATCAGCCTTATCAATATCGCGGTAGGTAGTTGATGACCCAACAACTCGTGATGCGATGAATTCGCGTTCTTCATCTGATGAAAGACGTGAACGGAAATCAATGTCATTGGTGCCCAGAGCAACACGTGCAAACTTGCTGTAACCATATGCATCTTCAAGTGTTGCACGACCACCAACAAGAACAGCAGCCTTTGCAGATTTAAGTCCTTCTGCAGCAACAGCAAGTGCTTCTGGCCATGATGCTTCAACAAGTTCTCCTGATGCGTTACGGATCATAGGAACCTTTAGACGATCTACCGCTGTTACATACTTAAATGCCCAACGACCCTTATCGCAGTTCCACTCTTCGTTAACTGATGCATCTTCTCCAGCTAAGCGACGCAAAGTCTTTCCACGACGAACATCTGTGCGCATATCGCAACCAGATGCACAGTGCTCACATGCAGATGGAGTTGAAACTAAATCAAATGGACGTGCGCGGAATCGGTATGCCGCACCAGTGAGTGCACCTACTGGACAGATTTGAACTGTGTTTCCAGAGAAATAAGACTCGAATGGTTGATTCTCGTAGATACCAACTTGCTGCAGTGCGCCGCGCTCATTCAAAGTAATGAATGGATCGCTAGCAATCTGTTCAGAGAAACGTGTACAACGAGCGCAGAGAACGCAACGTTCGCGATCTAGAAGAACTTGTGAAGAGATATTGATTGGCTTTTCAAATGTGCGCTTAACACCTTCAAAGCGTGAAGTGCCTTGACCGTTACTCATCGCCTGATTCTGAAGTGGGCACTCGCCACCTTTGTCACACACTGGGCAATCAAGTGGGTGATTTACAAGCAAAAGCTCCATAACTCCACGCTGTGCTTTTTCAGCGACAGGTGAGGTTAATTGGGTCTTTACGATCATTCCTGGCTCTACCGGAATAGTGCAAGAAGCTTGTGGCTTTGGAAATGCGCGGCCATTGATTTCAATGTCGACGAGACATTGACGACATGCACCAACTGGATCTAGAAGTGGGTGATCGCAGAAACGTGGAATCTGAATTCCAAGTTGCTCTGCAGCGCGAATAACAAGGGTTCCCTTTGGAACTGATACTTCAAACCCGTCGATTACAACGGTGATCATCTCTGAAACTTCAGTACTCACTTATGCACCTGCCCCAACAAATAGTGTTGATGCAACAGGGTCAAATGGGCATGCTCCATTTGTTAGATGTGCGATGTACTCATCGCGGAAATACTTGATTGAAGATGTGATTGGGCTAGTTGCTCCATCGCCAAGTGCACAGAAAGAACGTCCCATGATGTTGTCGCAAAGATCTAGCAACTTAGCAAGATCTGCTTCAGTTCCCTTACCTTCTTCAAGATCGCGAAGGATCTGAACTAACCACCAAGTACCTTCACGGCATGGTGTGCACTTTCCACAAGATTCATGCTTGTAGAACTCAGTCCAACGAAGCACTGCGCGAACAACGCATGTTGTTTCATCAAAGATTTGTAGCGCTTTAGTTCCAAGCATGGAACCAGCAGCTGCAACACCTTCGTAATCCAAAGGAACATCAAGGTGTGCATCTGTAAATAGTGGTGTTGAAGATCCACCTGGTGTCCAGAACTTCAACTTATGTCCTGGGCGAACTCCACCTGCAAGCTCCAAAATCTCTCGCAATGTGATTCCAAGTGGTGCTTCAAACTGTCCAGGATTAGCAACATGTCCTGACAGCGAATACAGAGTTGTTCCCTTGCTCTTTTCAGTTCCCATTGATTGGTACCACTCGGCACCATTCATGACAATCGCAGGAACAGCTGAGATTGATTCAACATTGTTTACAACTGTTGGACGTGCATAAAGGCCTGCAATTGCAGGGAAAGGAGGGCGTAAACGAGGCTGTCCGCGGAAACCTTCTAATGAATCAAGAAGGGCGGTTTCTTCACCACAGATGTAAGCGCCTGCACCAACATGCAGAACAACATCGATTCCATTTCCAAGAATTCCTGCTGCATAGGCATCGGCAATAGCCTGATTCATGCGACGAGCCACGTGTGTTACTTCTCCACGAATATAAATAAAGGCATGCTTTGCACGGATTGCGTGACAGGCGATGATGCAACCTTCTACAAGAACATGTGGGTTAGCCATAAGCAACGGCATATCTTTACAAGTGCCTGGCTCTGACTCATCTGCGTTAACAACTAAGTAGTGATCCTTATTATCGCCTTGCGGAATAAATCCCCACTTCATTCCTGTTGGGAAACCTGCTCCACCACGACCGCGAAGTCCTGAATCCTTAACAAGTTGAATAACCGCATCTGGATCCATTGCTAATGCTTTTTCAGCAGCCTTGTACCCACCATGACGCTTGTAACCTTCAAGAGTAAATGAATCTTTTTCATCCCAGTGTGCAGATAAAACTGGAGCTAGCTTTGTCATTACTTGCCCTCTTTCGAAAGTTTCAAACCAAGCAATGTTGGCTCTCCTGCTTGAACACCTTCGTGTGCAAGTCCATCATTTAATCCTGCAAGAACAGCAGATGCTTCTTTGTATGTAACCAAACGATTAGGTCCACGAGTTGGTGGCTTTGGATTTCCTGCACGCATTGAATCTACTAACTCTTTTGCAGACTCAACTGTCTGGTTGTCGTAAAACTCCCAGTTAGCCATAACAACAGGTGCGTAATCGCATGCCGCGTTACATTCGATGTGCTCCAATGAAACTTTTCCATCAGCCGTAACTTCATCGTTACCAATTCCAAGGTGATCCTTGAGTGAAGCAAAGATTGCATCTCCACCCATGACTGCGCACAAAGTATTTGTACAAACACCTACGTGGTACTCGCCCACCGGAGTTGGCTTGTATTGGGTGTAAAAGGTAGATACAGCAGTAACTTCAGCAGCTTCTAGCTGTAGCAACTTTGCAATCACTTCGATTCCTTCATTGGTCACATACCCAGCCTTTGATTGAACAAAGTGAAGCAAAGGCATGATTGCAGAACGAGAACGTGGATAACGCTTAATAATCGAATCCATGACTTGTAGATCTTCAGTTGAAAATGCCATTAGCGATCAACGCCTCCCATAACTGGATCGATCGAAGCAACTGCACCAATAATGTCGGCGACCATTCCGCCTTCGCTCATTGCAGCTGTTGCTTGCAAATTATTAAATGATGGTTCGCGGAAGTGAACGCGATATGGCTTTGTGCCACCATCTGAAACGATTGAAGCGCCTAGCTCTCCGCGAGGGGATTCGATTGCTACATATGCCTGACCGGCAGGAACATGGAAACCTTCTGTAACAAGTTTGAAGTGGTGGATCAAAGACTCCATTGACGTGCCCATGATCTGGCGAATGTGATCAAGTGAGTTACCAAGTCCATCGCCACCGAGAGCTAGCTGTGCAGGCCAAGCAATCTTCTTGTCAGCAACCATAACTGGAGCACCTTCAAGCTTTTCTAACTTGTCAACGCACTGTTCGATGATGCGAAGTGATTGCTCTAATTCATTCATACGAATCAAGAAGCGGCCGTAAACATCACAAGTGTCAGCTGTTACAACATCAAAGTTGTAGTTTTCATAACCGCAGTACGGTTGAAGCTTGCGAAGATCCCATGGCAAACCAGTTGAACGAAGAACAGGTCCTGTGATTCCAAGAGTTGTACAACCTGCTAGATCTAGGTAACCAATCCCTTGCGTGCGCTTCATCCAAATTGAGTTACCAATTAGAAGGGTTGCATTTTCCTTAAAGTTCTTGCGCATCAACTTAACGCCATCGCGGATCTTTGTTAACGCACCTTCAGGAAGATCCTGCTGAACTCCACCTGGACGGATATACGCCATGTTCATGCGAAGTCCTGTGATCATTTCAAAGATCTCAAGCACTGTCTCGCGCTCACGGAAAGCAAAGAACATAGGGCTAATTGCACCTAATTCGAGCGCTCCTGTACCCAGCGCAACCATGTGTGAAGAAATACGGTTGAGCTCCATCATCATCACGCGAATGACACTTGCGCGCTCCGGAACATCATTTGTAATTCCCAAAAGCTTTTCAACAGCTAAGCAGTATGCAGTTTCATTGTGCAAAGGTCCTAGGTAATCCATTCGAGTAACAAATGTTGTTCCCTGGGTCCAGCTGCGATACTCCATGTTCTTTTCAATACCTGTGTGAAGGTATCCAATTCCTGCACGAGCTTCAGTGATTGTTTCACCTTCTAGTTCTAGAACTAGGCGAAGCACACCGTGGGTTGATGGGTGCTGTGGACCCATGTTAACGACAACACGTTCTTCCTTAGTTGCACCAATATCTTGAACAAGTGCATCCCAGTCTCCACCTGTAACAGAGAAAACTTTTCCTTCGGTGGTTTCACGCGAAGGTGCGTATGGATCAAAAGTTGTCACTTGTAGCTCCTTCTTTCACTAGGAGGTGGGGTCGTAGCGCCCTTGTACTCAACAGCGATTCCGCCCAATGAGTAATCCTTACGTTGTGGGTGACCTTCCCAGTCATCTGGCATCAAGATGCGAGTTAAACCTGGGTGACCATCAAAAATAATTCCGAACATGTCAAATGTTTCGCGTTCATGCCAGTTGTTACCAGCCCATACTTCAACAACAGATGGAATATGCGCATCTCCATCTGGAGCTGAAACTTCCAAACGGATTCGCTGATTCTTTGTCAATGAAAGCAATGGATAAACAGCATGAAGTTCGCGACCAGTTTGTTCTGGGTAATGAACGCCATTAACTCCCATACACATTTCGAACTTCAACTTATCTCGAAGAATCATCGCTACGTCAACTAACTTTTCACGCTTTACATGAAGTGTTAATTCACCGCGATCGACAACAACGCGTTCAATTGCATCTGAAAAATCTGGATATGCGCGCTCGAGGTCATCCGCAATCTCATCAAAATATGAGCCGTATGGGCGCTCAGAAGAGCCAAAATTAACCGCTTGGCGAACTAATCCGCCGTAGCCAGATGTATCTCCTGTGCCCTTTGCACCAAACATCCCGCCGGCTTGCTTTTCGTTACTCATTAGGCAAGCAAGCCCTTCATCTCGTGGGTTGGCTTTGCATTCATCGCTGCAAGTTCAACTTCCTTGATGATTTGCGCACGGTTTGCACCAAGCTTTGTGTTATTGATCTGTTCCTGCAATTTGATAATCGCATCTAGCAACATCTCAGGACGTGGTGGGCAACCAGGTAGGTAGATATCAACTGGAACAACGTGATCTACACCTTGAACAATTGCGTAGTTATTAAACATTCCGCCTGAAGATGCACATGCACCCATTGCCAGAACCCACTTTGGTGCAGACATTTGATCGTAAATCTGACGCAATACTGGAGCCATCTTGTTTGAAACACGACCAGCAACAATCATTAAGTCTGCTTGGCGTGGTGATGCTCGGAAAACTTCACTACCAAAACGTGCAATGTCGTACTTGGCGGCTGAACCAACAGCCATCATCTCAATTGCACAGCATGCAAGACCAAATGTTGCTGGCCATAGCGAGTTCTTGCGCATGTAACCAGCAAGTTTTTCAACTGTGGTTAATAGAAAACCACTCGGGATTTTTTCTTCAAGACCCATTGTTTAGTCCCATTCCAATCCGCCGCGGCGCCATACATATGCATATGCAACAAAAACTGTTGCAATAAAGATTGCCATTTCAACCAAACCAAATAAACCTAGAGAATCAAATGCAACCGCCCATGGATATAAAAAGACGATTTCAATATCAAAGATGATGAAGAGCATCGCAGTTAAGAAGTACTTAACTGGAAAACGTCCGCCTTCAGCAGCTTGCGGTGAAGGTTCGATTCCACACTCATACGCATCTAACTTGGCGCGGTTGTAGCGCTTTGGACCTGCGAGCGCTCCTGCCACAACTGAGAAAGCTGCGAAGCCAAAGCCGATCGCGCCTATCACCAAGATTGGGACGTATGGATTAGGTGTGGATATCACGGTCGAAATCCTAAGGTCGAAAGGCGTATGCCTGTGACCGCTAGCCCTTAATCCCGCTGTGAACTGCAACAACACCAAAGGTCAGGTTTTTCCAGGTGACCCCGGACCAGCCAGCCTTCTCCATTCGAGCCGCGAGCGCTGCCTGATCTGGCCAGGCCCGAATCGATTCAGCCAGGTAGATATAAGCATCCGGATTGGAGCTGGTCTTTTTGGCGATAGCGGGCAAAAGCTTCATCAGGTATTCGGTATAAATGGTGCGAAACGGGCGCCAGGTTGGGTGGCTGAACTCCACAACCACCATTCGACCCCCTGGCTTGGTGACCCGACGGGCCTCGGCCAGCGCCTTATCAAAATCCGCGGTGTTTCGAAGACCATAGGAGATGGTTACTACATCAAAGGTATCGGCCTCAAAGGGCAGGTTGAGCGCATCCGCCTTGGAAAAGTTCAGGTATGGGCGTGCCTTTCGACCCTGAGCCAGCATCCCCTCGCTGAAATCTGTGGCAAAGACGGTGGCCCCAGCTTTAAAAAGGGGCTCTGAAGAGGAGCCGGGTCCAGCGGCCAGATCCAAAATCACCATTCCGGGGGCTGGAGCGATGATCTTTGTCGCCGCCTTGCGCCAGGCCTTGGTGCGGCCCAAGCTCAAAAGATCATTGACTAGGTCATATCGCTTAGCGACCCCATCAAACATTGCCGCGACCTCATCGGGATCTTTATTCAGATTAGCGCGGGACATGCGCTTATTCTCCCTTGAAGTAGGCTCATCCACAACTTAACTCCCCTGAAAGGGTGCGCATGTCCTCTTCTGCTACCTCTCTTCGAAGCTCCTTGATGCCCCGCACTACAGCGCTCGCAAACGCTGTCCTCGTTGTCAGCGGCGTATTCGCTTTGGCGATTTTGGCGCAGATCGCGATTCCAGTTCCGGGCTCTCCTGTTCCAGTTACGGGACAAACTTTGGGAGTACTGCTGATCGGTACCGCGTATGGATCAACTTTAGGAGTTACAACCTTTGCGCTTTATCTTTTAGCTGGAATTGCCGGTGCACCAATATTTGCAAACAATGGATTCGGAATCGATCGCGTCATCGGAGCAACTGGTGGTTACTTAATCGGAATGCTTGTAGCTACATATGTTGTTGGACAGTTAGCTCGTCTACGTTTGGATCAAAAGTTTTTAACCGCTTTACCTTCGATGCTCATCGGAACAGTTATTACCTTTAGCTTCGGATTAGTGTGGTTGCAGCAATACACAGGTAAGGATTGGGCTTGGACAATAAATGCAGGATTGACTCCATTTATTGTTGGTGAAGTTTTGAAGATTGCAATCGCTGGAACATCGCTTCCGATTATTTGGCGTTTAGTTAATCGTAAAAACGCATAACGTATGTCTGAATTAACCCCGGTAACAACTGTTCGCTTAGGCGAGCACTTGCCCCTTTTGGAATTGCTCCCAGATTCACAACCACTTGCATGGGTTCGTAGTGGAGAAGGCTTAGTTGGTTGGGGCACCTACGCAACTACAACAGTAAGTGGGCCACATCGATTTGCCGATGCACGTCATTGGTGGCAAAAGCAGTTAGAAAAATTAGCGGTTAACAACACTGTTCATGGAAGCGGCACCGGTCCAGTTTTATTCTCATCCTTTTCCTTTTCACCTGAAGATGTTTCAGTCCTAGTTATTCCACAAGTAGTTGTTGGAACTAAAGCCGGAAAATCATGGATGACATGGATCGGATCTGGCCCGCAACCAGTTTTAAAAACTGCAGCTGAGCATTTTTCTAACGGTGAAATGAAGTGGAACGAAGAACCACAGGCTGATGCGCAGTGGAAGCAACGGGTCTCAACCGCTGTTTCCCGCATTCAAAAGGGTGATTTAGACAAGGTTGTTTTAGCCCGTGACATAACTATTTCTTCAAATAAAGCAATTGATCCGCGGGTAATTTTGAACAAACTTGCTGTTGAATATCCAACAACCTGGAAGTTTGCTAACTCCGGTTTAGTTGGTGCGACTCCAGAGCTATTGCTTCGCCTTTCAAGAGGCATGGTTACATCACGTGTTCTTGCTGGAACAATTAGCAAAACCGGTGATGATGCGAAGGATCTTGCATTAGCGGGATCACTTGCCCGTTCATCTAAGGATTTAGCAGAACATGAATATGCGGTGCGATCTGTCGCAGATGCGATTGAACCATTCTGTTCTTCAACAAATGTTCCTGATTCACCATTTGTGCTGCACTTAGCAAATGTTATGCACCTTGCGACCGATGTAACTGGTGCACTAGTTGAAACACTTTCACATGTTGATGCATTTACAATTTTGGAGCAACTGCATCCTTCAGCTGCTGTTTGCGGAACACCACGACCACATGCTGCCAAGTTGATCTCTGAAATCGAAGGAATGTCACGAGGTCGCTATGCAGGTCCAGTTGGTTGGATAGATGCAGCCGGAGATGGCGAACTGGGAATCGCATTACGGTGTGGTCAAATTAATGGAGATTCAATTCGTATCTTTGCTGGATGTGGAATCGTGGATGGTTCAGATCCTGAAATTGAACTTGCAGAAACATATGCAAAGTTTGCTCCTATGCGGAGCGCGCTTACATAGAGTTCAGAGAATCGTAAATAGCCTTTAGGTTGTCTGCATTACTTTCACGATCTGGAACATCACACACAACAACGCTGATTCCTGTAACTGGAGCTTTAACCGCTGCCTCTAACTCTTTAAGGCTAGCGATCTGTTGAGCAGATACACCCATTGCCTTTGCGATTTCAGCAGGGTTGAGTCCATGTGGAGTTCCAAAGACCGTCTCGAAACCATGGGATCCACGTTGAGGCAGGGTTGAGAAAATTCCTCCACCATCATTGTTAATCACTATAAATCGGCAATTAATCGCCTCTTTATTGATCAAGCCAGTCAGGTCATACAAGAATGAAAGATCTCCCAAGATCGCAATGGTTGCCTTGTGCGCATATGCGATACCTAATGCCGTAGAGATATTTCCATCAATGCCAGCTAAACCTCTGTTTGCATATGTGTCCACACCAGCGCGCGGAAGTGCAAACCCTTCAAGATCTCGAATTGGTCGAGATGATGAAACAAACAATGCGGTCTCATTTGGAATTGCAGCAGCGATTGTTCGAGCGATAACCGCCTCATTCCAACCATCCAGCGAAGCAACTAATTTCTTTGTTCGTTCCGAAACTTTGTTCCAGGTTGAAATCCAATCATCAGATTGAATTACTCCCTGCAGATCTGGCAGAGTTGTAAAGATGCGGTCGGCTTGGCGATCTGTGTCAACGGTAGCTGTCCGAGGATCTACAACATATTGAATTGGACTAGATTTAATAAATGCGTTGATAGAACGTGAAAGAGTTGTTCGACCAATTACTAAAACTGATTGAGGAATCAATGTACTTCTGATCTCTTGTGAAGTTAAGAAGATAGATGCGTGCGCTATTGCATCCGGAAATGACAGAGGATCCTCAGCGATTACTGGCCAGCCAAGCACCTTTGTAAACTTGGTGATCTCTTCAACTGAAAGTCCTGCACGATCATGTCCTATAACAACAACACCGCGGGCTCCGACTAAACGTAAGATGCCAGGCTTGCTGCGATTTACAAAGCTCTTTGGTGCAACATGGATCTCTGAAACCCAATCAGATGAATCATCAGGCAGTAATGGTTCATCAAACTGCAGATTGAGATGAACCGGACCCATGCGCAAACTATCCAGTGGTAAATCCATCGGATAAACAGGACCATCAACATCTGCAAAGTAACGCACAGCCTTTCCAAAGATACGTGCCTGTTCAGTTGTTTGATTTGCACCTGTTTTACGCAACATTGCTGGGCGATCTGCGGTTAAAAGCAGCAGCGGGGCGTTGGTGTGGTGGGCTTCAAGAACAGCAGGGTGGTAATTCGCCACTGCGGTTCCGCTTGTACAGACAACAGCTACCGGCCTACCAGTGGCCTTGATGATTCCCAATGCGAAAAATGCAGCGGTTCGCTCATCAATACGCACATGAACGGTAATCAACTTTCTTTCAGCAGCTGCAAAGAAGGCAAGTGAAAGAGGTGCGTTACGAGATCCGGGTGAAATAACTACATCGGTGATTCCAGATTCGATGATCTGGCGTACGACAACGCGGGCTAATGAGGTTGAGTTGTTCACTTCAATAGCTCCGCGGTTCTCATGATCCGATTCTTCCACCATTCGAACCGTTCTGCTGACACATCTAGACCATCTAACTGTGGTTCAAACTCTGCAATCTGCATCATTCCATCAATAATCGGCAAGTGAGCAACATCTTGAGCCAATAGTGATCCTGTTCCAAGACCACAATCAAAGCTCATCTCTTCAAAGGATGCTGCAAGATTTAATCCGTAGTTAATGCCAACCGCACTTTCTAGCGCGCTAGAGACTACGACAGGTAATTTGTGATGTTGCGCGATCGCATGAGCTCTCTTAATTCCACCAAGTGGTTGAACCTTGAGCATCACAATATCTGCCGCGCCTTGTAACTCCAGCGCAAATGGATCTGGTGACTTTCGGATTACTTCATCGACCGCGATTTTCAACGGAATACGGATCTTGCTCTTCAATTCACGTAATTCATCCAAAGTTGCACAAGGCTGTTCGACATATTCAAATGGTCCAACATTTTCGTAGAAGGCGTACAGATTGGTAAGGGCTTGCTCAACGCTCCAAAGGCCATTGACATCTATACGGATATTAACTTTGCGACCAAGTGAACGAATTCTTGCCAGACGGACAATATCTTCGCTGAGGTTATCGCCAACTTTAACTTTGTAGGTTTTTACACCCGGATATGAAGCGACTAGATCTTCTACAACTTTCTTATCGTTCGTTGCTGGGATCGTTCCGTTGACCGCAACAGATGTGCGAAATAGCTGCGGTCTAGGGGTTGTTGCCGCCTCAATGGCGCTAGCCAGCCAATGTGAAGCTTCTGCATCGTCATACTCCAGAAATGGCGAGAACTCTGCCCATCCATATTCCCCTTTAAACAATGCGACTTCGCGAACTGTTATCCCCCGAAAATTAGTTTTCGTTGGCAGCGCAATTACGCGCAGAGTGTCGAGAAGTTGTTGATCCATAAATTAGGGGCGCTTAGGGAATTTTCCGAAATCAGGCTTACGCTTTTGTTGGTATGCATCGCGACCTTCTTGGCCTTCTTCAGTCATGTAAAACAGAAGTGTTGCATCGCCTGCCAGTTGCTGTACGCCAGCCAATCCATCGGTTGCAGCGTTCAAGCTTGCCTTAAGTAAGCGCAACGCCATCGGTGAGTTACGAAGCATTTCGCGGCACCAAGAAACAGTTTCTGCTTCAAGTTCTGCGAGCGGAACAACGGTGTTAACTAATCCCATATCTAAAGCTTCTTGCGCGTTGTACTCACGTGTCATAAACCAAATCTCACGTGCTTTCTTCTGTCCAACATGGGCAGCGAGCAAACCTGCGCCGTAGCCACCATCAAATGAACCAACCATTGGTCCTGTCTGACCAAACTTTGCATTGTCAGCTGCAATTGTTAAATCGCAAACAACATGAAGAACGTGTCCTCCACCGATTGCCCAACCAGCAACCATTGCAACGATTGGCTTAGGTGTGCGGCGAATTTGAACCTGAAGATCTAAAACATTGAGACGACCGATTCCCTTTTTCGCTAATTTATCTTCGCCCAGGTAACCATCATCACCACGAACACTGATGTCGCCACCAGAACAAAAGGCTTCAGTACCTTCGCCTGTAAAGATGATGACGCCGACCTCTTCATTGTCACGCGCCAAGTTAAAGGCTTCGATTAATTCAATAATTGTTTGTGGACGGAATGCGTTGCGAACCTGTGGTCGATTAATGGTGATCTTGGCGATTCCATCGCCCATTTGATATTTGATATCGATGAAATCTTCTCCACCAGGTGCGGTCACCCATTGTGGAATCTCACGGCTACCAAATTCGCGCTTGATCGGCTTGCTCACATTTCCTCCATCGTCGTTGCTAGCGATAGCCTACGACGGCAATGGATAACTCGTCACAACGAAAAATTCTGCGGGTCAGCCCTGCATGCGAACTTCCTCAATTAGCGAGGGACATCACAGCAGCTCTCGCAGGTAATGGACCCACCCTTGGATTTGGTGAGGTCATTTCAGAGTTTGCCCCAGCGCAGGCGGCGGTAGTTATTGGAACATCTGGAACAACAGGAACGCCTAAGGAAATATCTCTGTCATCCAACGCCCTGTTGTCATCTGCTCGTGCATCAAACACTTTTGTTGGAGCTAAATCTGGAGATACCTGGTCACTGCTTTTGCCGCTAACACATGTTGCAGCGGTGAATGTTTTTGTACGCGCATTTGAATTAGGAACTATTCCTGTAGATCTTCGTAATCACGTTGGCGAATACCCACGAGTTGATTTCACCGCAATTGTTCCAACCCAACTTTTTCGTGCTTTAAATGGTGATGATCACCTACTTAAGCATTTGCAGGGTGCAAAGAGTGTGTTAGTCGGAGGCGCAGCCCTTTCTGCAGGTATTCGTAATCAAGCTACAGCTGCAGGAATAAAGGTTGTTACAACCTACGGAATGAGCGAAACATCTGGTGGTTGTGTTTACAACGGCGAAATTCTTGATGGCGTAGAGCTCGAAGTTCGTGGCGGCTCTATTTTTATTCGCGGCAAGGTTCTGGCACTAAATCTCAATTTAAGTGACGGCTGGTTTGAGACTAATGACTTAGGTGAAATTATCGATGGCAAAGTTGTTGTGATTGGGCGATCTGATGATGTGATTATCAGCGGTGGTGAAAATCTTTCTTTAAATACAATTGAAAGCATCCTGACTGATTTATTCCCGGCAATCCAATGTGCAGCATTTGCCGTTGAAGACCCACAATGGGGACAAAGTTTGCATATTGCAGTAGTCGGCGAAGCTGATCGTGACAGCATTACAACCGCACTTGAAAACAGAATTGGAAGCTTTGCAAAACCAAAGGGAATTCACTTCTTGGAGTCGCTACCATTGCTAGGTATTGGAAAAGTTGATCGAAAGAGATTGGCGCAAGGAATAACTCATGAATAAGTGGATACTCGGCGCCCGTCCGCGCACTCTTCCGGCAGCTATCGCACCAGTTGTTGTGGCTACCGCTTTGGTAGGTGCTGATTTCAATTGGTTCCGCGCAGCCCTTGCATTAAAGGTCGCTGTCTGGCTTCAAATTGGCGTGAACTTTGCCAATGATTACAGCGATGGTGTTAAGGGCACCGATGCAGATCGGGTCGGCCCTACTCGCTTAGTTGCAAGCGGAATGGCCACCGCTTCAGCAGTTAAGTTCGCCGCCATTGTTTCCTTTGCCATCGCAAGTATCGCTGGTGCCTGGCTCGCACTCTTAACATCACCATGGTTAATCCTCATTGGAGTTATCTCAATCGCAGCAGCATGGGGATATACCGGTGGAAAGAATCCTTATGGTTACAAAGGTCTTGGAGAGTTATCTGTATTTCTCTTCTTTGGTGTTGTTGCAACTATGGGTACTTACTACGCACAGACAGAGCAGATAACCCTACTAAGTTTTATTGTTTCAATTCCTATGGGCGCTCTCTCTTGCGCAATCCTGGCAATTAACAATTTACGGGACAGACCAAAAGATGCTTTAGTTGGCAAGTTAACTGTTGCGGTTCGCATCGGAGATCGCAACGCTCGATTGATGTATGTAGCGCTCTTGGCTCTTGCTCACCTTGCAGCAATTGCCACATTGATTCCAACAGCGCTACTTACAGTCCTTGCTCTGCCAATGAGTATCGCGATTTCAAGGCAAGTTTTAAGTGGTATTTCAGGTAGGGAACTGATTCCAGTTCTAGGTAGAACTGGAAAGTTGCAGATGGTTTTTTCTATCTTGCTGGCAATTGGGTTAGGGATACACTAAGAACATGTCAAAGCTCATCCCATTAGTTCTGGTCTTTGGATTAACTATCTACGCACTCATTGATTGTGCACGCACAGATGAGTCGCAGATCAAGAATCTTCCCAAGTGGGGATGGTTGTTGCTCATTATTATTTTGGGGCCACAAGCTGCTGCAATCGGACCAATCGCTTACTTAATCGCTGGACGCAATAAGCGCAAAGGTGGAAGAGCACCTAAGCGCCGCATCCTGCCACCAGATGATGATCCTGATTTCTTAGGCAAACTTTAAAACTTTTAAGAACTTTAGAGCCCTGAGTAGGTGTGCTTTCCAGTTCCCCAGATATTTACATAAATATAGTTAAACAAAAATGTTGAGCCAGCGAAGAGGCATAACCATGCTGCTCGACGACCACGCCATCCAATAGTTACGCGGGCGTGAAGATACGCCGCATATGCAACCCAGGTAATGAAGGCCCAGGTTTCTTTTGGATCCCAACCCCAGTAACGACCCCAGGCGCTTTCGGCCCAAATCGCACCTGCGATAACTGAGAATGTCCACAATGGAAATACAAATGCAACAAGTCGATATGACAACTGATCAAGTGACTCTAAATCTGGCAAACGCTTAGCCCATTGTGTTCGTTCGCCCTTGCTCTCCATACGATCTAAGTACAAGTAAGCAGCGGCAATAACATTTGAAAGTAAGAAAACTCCGCCAGAAATGATCGCTGTTGATACGTGAATGACAAGCCATTCGGATTTAAGTGCAGGAACAAGTGGAGCACTTGGAACATATAGAACTGTGACTGCGGTACCAATTGTTAATAAGACAGAGACTGACACTAGAAGTCCCAGCCATCGAAGATCAAATTTACGAAGCGCTAGTAAATATGCCCCTGAAAATGCTAAAGCTCCGGTAATGGAGAATTCATACATATTTCCCCAAGGAACTCTTCCTGCAGAGATACCACGTGCAATTACGCCGGCAAACAGAAGTACGAATCCCAGAATCATCATCGCTGTTGCAATTCGAGCAACCTTTTCAGTGCGCTTGTAATCCAACGTTGAACTCTTGTCGGTTGGAACCTTTACCGCCCAAGCGGTTTCAATTGCATGTGCGAGAAAAGAGATTGCATAGACAGCCATCGCTGAGTACACCAAGTAATTTGATGCAAAAGCCCATGAACGTGACATCTATTTCTCTCCCTTTAACATCTTTACAAAACCTTGAATTTCAAGCTCGAGCCCTGGAGCTGCATTCTTGGCTAACGCTGCAACCTCGACCTCATCGCCAACACGTATCCAGATACGACGTCTGCGTGTAAACAATGAAGCGAGCAATCCAAGGATCGCAACAATACCTCCAAGTAATGCAAGATGCTTTCCGGGATCTGCAACGAAGTTCAGGTTTACCCACTGAACATAACCTTCAAAAGTTATAGATCCGCCCTCATAAACATAGCTTTCACCAGGCTTTAACCCCTTTAAACCGATCTGCTTCATATCTGTTGTATCTATTCGATAAACAGATTGAGGAATTCCTGAGTCAAGACCTAAATCACCGCTCCATACAGAAAGCAATAGCCGTGGGTTAAGCGCTTTAGGAAATGCACTAGCTCCACCATTTGCACCATCACGGACATATGTAGGAAGGAAGGAACCCAAGAAGCCAATTTGTGGATCCGCATCTGGAACTTTGATCGCACCTATTGATCGAAGATTTGCATCTTGTGGAAGAAATGTCACTGGCCCTTGGAATGCAACATCGCCCTTTGAATCTCGAACCGTCACAACTGGTGCATATCCATTAGCTTGCAGATACACACGCGTAGTTCCGATAGTCATTGGACTATTAACTTTGATTCTCTTCTTCTCAATTGTGGTTGAACCATCGCGAAGTAAAGAAACATCCAATGTGTAATCTTCAGGAGCGCTTGTTTCAAGGTTGTACTGCGCAACGAACTTATCTACCGTCAACATAAATGCAGGAATATTTGAATCCTTGTAAAGCTTTCCATAATTGAGAGTGTCATAACTTGTAGGTGTATTAACAAATCTCTCACCAACATTAACGATCGCTTCACCACGCATACCAAACAAAGAGCTGAAACTGATTCCCAGCAAAATCAAAATTAGAGCTAAATGGAAAAAGAGGTTTCCAGTTTCACGTGTAAAGCCCTTTTCCGCTGAGATTGAACCATCAACTTCTAGAACTCTAAAGTGCTTTGCTTTAAACCACTTGCGAGCAAGCTCTAACTCATCACCTTTCGGGCTCCATGACTGGTGATGCTCTAAACGTGAGAGATTTTTTGGTGTCGTAGGAGGTAACGCGCGAGCAGCTTTGAAATGTTCAAAGGTACGAGGTAAGACACAGCCGATTAAGGAGATAAAGAGCAGAATGTAAATCGCGCTAAACCAGGGCGAACCGTAGACATCAAATAAGTAGAAGCGATCCATCCACCTAGCTACATCTGGCGAATCCTTGAAGTATTGACCTACTTGAAGCGGGTTTTGAGTCCGCTGCGGAAATAGAGAGCCAGGAATGGCTGCAACGCCAACCATGAGCAGCAAGATCAACGCTGTGCGCATACTTGTTAGCTGTCTCCACGCGTAGCGAAGTAAGCCAACGCTATCGAGTTCAGGGATCTGTGTTTGTTGGCTCATTAGATCACCGGAATAAAGTCAGAGATTAATGTTCGAAGTGAGTTCATGATCTGACTCCAGAAACCCAATACTTGCAATACACCGATGGTAATTAAGAAAACACCGCCAACCTTAGAAACTATGTCTCCGCGACGATAAATAAATGAACGAAGCTTTGCTGATTTATCCAATGACAATCCTGAAAGGATGAAAGGCAAACCAAGACCTAGACAGTAACCAAGTGATAGAACCGCACCACGGACTGCACTGGACTCTTGAAAAGCCAGAGTTTGAACAGCGGCAAGTGCTGGACCAATACATGGCGTCCAACCAATACCAAAGAGAATGCCTAACATCGGTGCTCCGAGTAATCCACCAGTTGTTCGCATCTTTGGTCGGATCGTTGGAGAGAAAGGAAAGCGACCGTAAAAAATAAATCCTAGAAAAATTGTTAATACGCCAAGAATTCGAGAGATGATTTCCTCGTTGGATGAAAGTTGATTTCCTAAACCACCAAACAAGGCTCCGTATGAGATGAAAACTAAGCTAAAGCCAAGAACAAATAGTAAAGATCCCAGCAGAACCTTTCCTCGACTTACTGAAAAACCTGCAGCAAATGAAAGGTATCCCGGAACAAGAGGTAGAACACATGGTGAAAGAAAGGAGATAACACCTGCGATAAAGGCGAATGGAAAAGCTGTGACCAGAAAGCCGGAAAAGATCTGTTCTACAAAGAAATCTCTCATTCCGCCGACACCTTTTCGATCAATTTAGATAGCGAAGCAACGGTAACTACTCCAGAAATACGAGCAGCCACCCGCCCAGTTTTATCCAGAATTACTGTTGTCGGGATTGCATTAGCGGGTAATGAGCCTTTAAAACCAATAAGAATCGAGTCATCTATCACTGTTGGATAAGGGATCTTGAATCTACGTTCAAAGGCTTCGGCATTTGCTGGATTATCTCTGGTCAAAATTCCAATGAATGCAACATCGGTGTACTTGTTTGCCAATGCAACCAAGGTTGGCGCTTCAGCACGACATGGTGAACACCAAGAAGCCCAGACATTTACAACTGCGACCCGATCTTTTTGATAGGTGTAATTGGATCCCGACAAAGTCATTCCGGTAATTGCAGGTGCAATCTTGCGATCTGAAACTTTAATGTAAGTAGTTGAGCCATCACCTGATACAAAACTTTCTTCAGAGCTTGAACTTCCCCCGCCACCGCATGCTGTTAATACAAATGCAAGCACAAGTAAAGCGGTGAGTTTTTTCATTACTTCTTCTCTGGCAGCAAGTGACGTGCAGGTTCAGAATAGGTGAGTCCAGAAATCATGCCTTCGTCATCAAAGTGAACACTAGTTACCGACGCTAAAGAACATTCACGCTTTCGAGGGTCATGAAGCATAGATCGGTTTTCAATCGCACTTCTTAAGATCCAAATTGGTAATTGATGGGATACACATATTGCATCTTTTCCGTTTGCTGCTTTGTTTGCTGCAAATACCGCTGCAAGCATGCGAGTGATTTGCTCTTCATAAGGCTCGCCCCATGATGGCTTCCACGGATTCCATAAGTGTTTCCATGCTGCTGGGTGGCGTAAAACCCCATCGCCAACGCCAAATGGTTTTCCTTCAAAAATATTTGCAGCTTCAATTAATCTTTCATCTGTAGTTATTGAAATGTTGTGAGCAGCTGCAATAGGTGCTGCGGTTTCTTGTGCGCGCTGAAGGGGTGAGACGTGAAGTGCTCCAAGATCTAAGGTTTTAGACCATTCGCCAATTGTTTTCGCCATCTCTTGCCCACGCTCAGACAATCTCCAGCCAGGCTGACGTCCATACAAAATCTTCTCGGGATTGTGTACTTCTCCGTGGCGCACTACATGCACTGTTGAACTCATTGGGAAAGCATAAAGCGTCTCTCAAGGAGTTCTCTCGCTAAGGTAGTGACATGGCACTCACGAGCAAACGGGCTGCCTTCTTTGATGTCGATAACACGCTTATCCGCGGTTCAGTAATTTACTTCTTG
>Ga0209033_1000783_pt1 | contig 18643 bp, 22 predicted proteins | sample LauGreFa1BDMLBDN_2_FD_188218 | JGI IMG/M metagenome (GOLD analysis project Ga0209033, IMG submission 188218) | Freshwater lake microbial communities from Lake Michigan, USA - Fa13.BD.MLB.DN (SPAdes) (version 2) | ecosystem: Environmental > Aquatic > Freshwater > Lake | place: Lake Michigan, USA...
ATGAGGGAGTGGCTGAAGACGGCGGCGATTCCAAACGACAGGTTCTTGAAAACGGACTTGATTTCGCCTATGATGAAGCCTGACTCGAAAGGGACGATCTTCTTGGAAAGCAAAAAAGACATGAAGTCGCGTGGGTTGGCGTCGCCTGACGCCGCCGACGCAATTGCTGTTACATTTGCGTTTCCTGTAGCACATCGACAATATGTTGAACCAACCCGCCGCGTGAACGCGCAAGGCAGTGGAGTCAACGCATCATGGATGGGGAGTTAAATGAAGAAGACGGTATCTCTGTCAGTAGGTCGTGGCGAGAAGCTACCCACATCCAAGGGCGCTGGTTTGACGGCCAAAGGCCGCGAGAAGTACAATGCCGCAACGGGTTCTAACCTTAAAGCGCCAGCACCAAACCCTAAGACCAAAGCAGACCAAGGCCGCAAGGATTCATTTTGTGCAAGAATGGGCGCTGTAGCGGCCAACGCCAAAGATGGCGAACGTGCCAAAGCAGCCCTTAAAAGATGGAAGTGTTGATATGGCTACCAAACCTGGACTCTATGCAAATATCCACGCAAAGCAAGCCCGTATCAAAGCGGGCTCTGGTGAAAAGATGAACAAGCCTGGCAGCAAGAATGCGCCAACGACCAAAGATTTCAAAGAGTCAGCTAAAACTGCGAAGAAAAAATGACAGATTACACAGGCATCGCCGCAGCCGGTGCTGTGGCCAACGGCGGCAAAAAGAAGACTGAATCTGGTATTCTGGCGACCGCCCGCGACCGGCTCAACATGGCAATTGGCGCGTTGTCTGAATCCCGTGAAGATGAGATTGACGATTTAAAGTTCTACGCTGGATCACCCGACAATCGCTGGCAGTGGCCTGCGGACGTGTTGGCCACCCGTGGTTCTGTGCAAGGCCAAACGATCAACGCTAGGCCGTGTCTGACGATCAACAAATTGCCGCAGCACGTAAGGCAGGTGACCAATGACCAAAGACAGAACCGCCCAAGTGGCAAGGTTATTCCAGCCGACGACCACGCAGACATCGAAGTCGCCGAAATCTTCAACGGCATGGTCAGACACATCGAATACATCAGCGATGCTGACGTCGCGTACGATACAGCGTGTGAAAACCAAGTCTCCTACGGCGAAGGTTACATCCGCATCCTGACCGAATACTGCGACGAAAACACATTTGACCAAGACATCAAGATTGGCCGTGTACGCAACAGCTTCTCGGTCTACATGGATCCAACGATCCAAGACCCAACTGGTGCAGACGCCAAGTGGTGTTTTGTCACTGAAGACATCACCAAAGACGAATACGCGCGGATGTACCCAGACTCTGCGCCTATCACCACTCTGCAAACGCTGGGTGTGGGTGACCAAAATTTGAGCCAGTGGCTCACTGAAGACACTGTTCGCATTGCTGATTACTACTACGTAGACTACGACCGAGCAACGCTTAACCTGTACCCTGGGAACGTGACCGCATTTGAAGGCACCTCAGAAGACAAACAATTGAAAGAAATCTATGGAAAACCTAAAAAATCTCGTGAATCTGATCGTGTCAAAATTAAATACTGCAAGATTAACGGTTATGAAATTCTTGAAGAACGCGATTGGGCGGGGAAATACATCCCCGTAGTCCGCATCGTCGGCAATGAATTTGAAGTCGATGGCCGCTTGTACGTGTCTGGCCTTGTGCGTAACGCCAAGGATGCCCAGCGCATGTACAACTACTGGGTAAGCCAAGAAGCAGAGATGCTGGCCCTTGCACCCAAGGCACCATTTATTGGCTACGGTGGCCAGTTTGAAGGCTATGAAAACCAGTGGAAGACAGCAAACACGACCAACTGGCCGTATTTGGAGGTCAATCCAGACGTGACCGACGGCCAAGGCGCGGTGTTGCCGTTGCCTGCACGGGCGCAACCACCAATGGCTTCCAGCGGTCTGTTGCAAGCCAAAGCTGGTGCATCTGAAGACATCAAAGCGTCTACTGGCCAATACAACGCGTCTTTGGGTATGACATCCAACGAGCGAAGCGGCAAAGCCATTTTGGCTCGCCAGCGCGAGGGCGACGTGGGCACTTACCACTACGGTGACAACTTGGCCCGTGGTGTGCGTCACATTGTGCGTCAGTTGGTGGACTTGATCCCCAAGGTGTACGACACCCAGCGCGTGGCCCGCATCATTGGTGTGGACGGCGAAACCGACATGGTCAAGCTAAACCCTGACCAAGATGAAGCAGTTCGCAAGATCACCGACCCGAACAACCCAGACATCGTGATCGACAAGATTTACAACCCCAACGTCGGCAAGTACGATGTGGTGGTGGCGACCGGCCCAGGCTACGCAACTAAGCGCCAAGAAGCCTTGGAAGCCATGGCTCAACTGTTGCAAGGCAACCCGCAGCTGTGGCAAGTGGCTGGCGACTTGTTTGTGAAGAACATGGACTGGCCAGGTGCCCAAGAGATGGCCAAGCGGTTTGCCAAGACCATCGATCCTAAACTCATGGAAGACGGCGACAAGCCACCAGAGTTGCAGGCAGCGGAACAGCAGATGCAGGCAATGGGTCAAGAGCTTGATCAACTGCATGAAATGCTTAAAAACGTCGGCAAGTCCATCGAAGCGCAAGACATGCAACGTAAAGATTTTGAAGCTGAAGTTAAGATGTACGAAGCCGAAACCAAACGGATCGCTGCGGTGCAGGCAGGCATGACTGAGCAACAGATTCAAGATATTGCGATGGGCGTGGTTGCTGCGGCGATGGAATCGCAAAATATGATGAATGAAATGCCTGAGATGCCTCAGCAAGAGATGATGCCTGAAGAAGAAATGATGCCACCACAAGGAATACCACAATGAAAGCCGCTGATTTTTTAGGTGTGCTGTTTCTAGCACGGGACGTGGCGCACAGCGTTCACTTGAACACCCGCAGTTTCAGCAAACATGAGGCACTTAATATTTTCTACGACCGCATTGTTGGCGCGGCAGATGATTTTGCTGAAGCCTACCAAGGCCGTCATGGTTTGATTGGCCCCATCACTTTGCATTCGGCAACCAAGACTTCCAACATCATTGAGTTTTTAGAAAGCTCGTTGGCTGAAATCGAAGGTGCTCGGTATAAGGTTGCAGACAAGACAGATTCGTCATTGCAACAGCTTATCGATAACATCGTTGAGATTTATCTTCGCACCATCTACAAACTCAAATACTTGGCATAAGGACACATCATGGCAAATTTTGCACAAATCACAGCGACCGCCAACATCAAGCCTATGGGCGGCAAGCTCAAAGGTATTTTTGTCAGCGCGGCTTCGTCCACGCCAACCATCACGGTTTATGACTCTGCTGCTGCGACCACAACTCGGACTGTTCTGAGTGTGTTCACACCTACCGCTGCAACTTCGTATGTGTTTCCTCTTGATGGTATTTACGTCAACGATGGCATTTACGTGGTAATTTCAGGTACAGTGTCAGCAACGATCATTTTCGAATAATCAAAACCCGTACTGGTGCGGATCACCAGGGAGTCTTAGGATTCAAAAATGACTGAAGAAGTCCAACAACCCTTAGCGGAAGTAGACTCCGCGCCCGCAGCAGAAGTGACGGCCACTCCTGAAGCACAAGTAAATGCGCCGGAAGTCGCTGATGAAGCAAAAGAATCGAGGGTTTTTACCCAAGAAGAACTTGATGCAGCAATCGGCAAAAGGCTTGCAAGAGAACAACGTAAGTGGGAAAGAGAGCAGGCTCAACGTCAAGCGGAAGCCCAAACGCTGAGAGCGCCAGCAACGATCCCGCCAGTCGATCAGTTTGACAGCCCTGAAGACTATGCAGACGCATTGGCCTATCAGAAAGCTGAACAACTGCTTGCCCAGCGAGAACAAGCAAGGCAGCAATCTGCAATTCTTGAGTCCTATCACGAAAAGGAAGAAGAAGCTCGGAACAAGTACGACGACTTTGAACAAGTCGCCTACAACCCGAAACTTCCAATTACAGACGTGATGGCTGAGTCGATCCGAGCCTCGGATGTAGGCCCTGAAGTAGCGTACTACCTCGGTGCCAACCCTAAAGAAGCGGAACGAATCTCTCGTCTTGCGCCTATCGTGCAGGCTAAAGAAATTGGGAGAATTGAGGCCAAGATGGCCAACGATCCTCCCGTGAAACGAACCACGTCTGCGCCAGCACCGATTTCACCTGTCACTGCTCGCTCCTCTGGGGGCCCAGCCTATGACACTACTGATCCACGGTCTACCAAGACCATGACGGATTCGCAGTGGATTGAAGCTGAAAGAGCACGGCAGATGAAAAAGTGGCAAGCGCAAGCCAACCGCTAAACAATTTTTGAAGGATTTTTTCCATGTCTAATAGTATCTTAACGATCGACATGATCACCCGCAAAGCTCTCGAAATTCTCGAGAACAACCTGGTGCTCACCCGTAACGTGAACCGTCAGTACGACGACAGCTTCGCTGTTGAAGGTGCCAAGATTGGTTCTACACTGCGTATCCGTTTACCCGACCGCGCTCTGGTAACTGACGGTGCCGCCCTGCAAGTTCAGGACGACAACGAACAGTTCACCACTTTGACTGTTGCTTCACAAAAGCACATCGGCGTGAACTTCACATCTGCTGAATTGACCATGCAATTGGACGACTTCGCAGAGCGTGTGTTGAAGCCTCGTATTAGCCAGTTGGCATCTTCTATTGATGCTGACGTTGCCAATGCGTACAAAACCATCGGTAACACCGTTGGCACCCCAGGCACCACTCCTTCTACTTCTTTGGTGCTGTTGCAAGCCCAGCAGAAGCTGAACGAAAACGCTGCCGTGATGTCACCGCGTTACGCTACCGTCAACCCTGCCGCTAACGCTGGTTTGGTTGAAGGCATGAAAGGTTTGTTCAACCCCACCGACACCATCAGCAAGCAGTTCAAGAACGGCATGATGGGCACTGGCGTGTTGGGCTTTGACGAGATCAACATGTCTCAGTCAATCAAGCAACACACCACTGGCTCACGTAGCGCGTCTGCGTCTACATTGGTCAAGACACCAGGTGTTACTTCTGAAGGTTCATCCACCATTCTGTTGGAACAAGGTTCTGTAACTACAACAATCAATGCTGGTGACGTGTTCACTATCAGTGGTTGCAATGCTGTTAACCCACAGACCCGTGAATCCACAGGCTCTTTGTTCCAGTTCGTGGCTTTGACTACCGTTGCTGCCTCATCTGGTACTTGGACTGTCACCGTTGCTCCTATGTACTCAGCTAACCATGCTTTGGCTACTATGGACGCGCTGCCTGCAACTGGCGGTACTGTAACTTTCGTGGGTGCTGCTTCTACTCAGTACGCTCAAAACTTGATCTACCACAAAGACGCGATCACTTTTGCGACCGCCGATTTGTTGTTGCCTCAAGGCGTCGATATGGCTGCTCGCGCAGTCCATAACGGTATCAGCTTGCGCGTTGTTCGTCAGTACGACATCAACAACGACCGTATGCCTTGCCGTATTGACGTTCTGTATGGCTTCAGCACAATCCGTCCACAAATGGCCTGCCGCATGTGGGGCTAACCAAATGGGGTTTCGGCCCCGTTTTCTAAATCTTTTCAAAGGAATAAATCATGGCTACATTACCTAACGGCGCAAGTGGTTACCAAGTTGGTGACGGCAATCTTGGCGAAATCAGTTTTTATAACACCAGCGCACCCGTCGCATTGACTGGCGCGTCTGTCACTATCACCGCAGAGAATTTGGCTGCTGGTGTGTGCACTATGGACTCCGGCGGCACAGACGCTGGCGCTTATGTGTTTCCAACAGGCGCGTTGCTTGACGCTGCGTTCTCTAGCCTTAAAGTTGGCTCGACATTTGATTGCTCGTTCATCAACATTGGCGACAATGCAGCAAATGACGTAGTTTTCACCGCTGGCACGGGCAACACCCTTGTTGGTAACGACACGATCCAAGATGCGGTTACTAAAACCAACAACACATCTGGCACGTTTCGTTTCCGCAAAACAGGTGACGCAGCGTATTCAATTTACCGCGTGTCTTAAACCTAAATAGGGGCTTCGGCCCCTATTTTTAAAGGAAAAAATCATGCCAAATACAAAAGCTGTAGGTGTTGCATTTGAAGATGCACAACTTGATGGCGCAATTATGGGTAAAGCTGGAGGAACTGCTGGTTTCTACGGTACTAACCCGACAACTAAGCCTGCGGCTAACACCGCTGCTTTAACTACAATCACGTCTACTGCACCTGGTACGCCAGACTTTGCAATCCAAGACTTGACTCAAACAACCCCGTTTGGTTTTGTTACCAAAGATGAGGGTAACTCAGTGTTGGCGGTGATTGCAAATTTGCAAGCTCGCGTAACGCAATTAGAAACTAAACTTCAAACTCTTGGTTTGTTGTCTTAAACCAACTAGGGGGCTAATCACCCCCTTCTTCTTATGATTTATCTTCAGCATGAAATTCACGGTCGAAAAATAGCTTACATTGAAATGGAAGCTGAGTTTGATGAAAAAAATGGCTGGGTACGATATACTTTAGACACGCCTGTTGAGGCGGCTCCTGTCGTCAACGAACTGGAAGTCAAACGTCGTCGTAGCCGATCACCAGAGGTGGTCGAACAAGGAGCATAAACATGGCCATCTATACCGCTGGCGATCAAATCAATAGAGCATTACGATTGCTTGGCGTGTTGGCTGAAGGTGAAACACCTTCTGCGTCCGTGTCCCAAGACGCTTTGATGGCGCTGAATCAGATGATTGATTCATGGAATACCGAGCGCCTATCGGTTTTTAGCACCCAAGATCAGACATTTACTTGGCCTGCCGGTGAAATTACACGCACTCTTGGCCCGTCAGGCAACTTTGTTGGCCTGCGTCCCGTGCTGTTGGATGACGCTACCTACTACCGCGATCCAGGCACCAACGTGTCTTACGGCATCAAATTTATTAACCAACAACAGTACAACGGCATTGCAGTCAAGACTGTGACGTCAACATACCCGCAGGTGATTTTTGTCAACATGACTTACCCTGATGTTGAAATGTACATTTACCCGCGCCCCACACGCGACTTGGAATGGCACTTTATCAGTGTGCAAAAGTTAAGTGAACCTGCCAATTTGGTGACCAATATTTTGTTTCCACCAGGCTATCTGCGGGCGTTTGTATATAACTTGGCAATGGAATTTGCACCTGAGTTTGGCGTGGAGCCAAGCCCACAAGTGCAACGCATTGCAATGACCAGCAAACGCAATCTGAAGCGCATCAACAATCCTGACGACATCATGTCAATGCCTTACGCCATTGTGGCTTCACGTCAGCGGTTCAACATCTACGCCGGTAATTACTGATGCAAACGCCGATTCTTGGCTCAAGCTACGTTGCTCGCAGCATCAACGCTGCCGACAATCGCATGGTCAACCTGTATCCAGAAGCCACGCCAGACGGCGGCAAAACTGCGGCTTTTCTGACGCGCTGCCCTGGCTTGGAATTCTTGCAAACAATTGGCACAGGCCCCATTCGGGCCCTTTGGGCACACCAGACCAATGGGACAAATATCTTTGTGGTGTCTGGCAACGAAGTCTACAAACTTGACGGCATGACCTCCACGCCCACTTTCTTGGGCAATGTCACCGGCACGGGCCCCGTGTCTATTGCTGACAACGGAACCCAGCTTTTCTTTGCTTGCAACCCTGACAGCTACATCTACAACGAAATCACTGACGTGTTTCAGCAAATCACCGACCCAGATTTCCCTGGTGCGGTGACTGTAGGCTACTTGGACGGCTACTTTGTGTTCAACGAACCCAACAGCCAAAAGGTGTGGGTGACGTCTTTGTTGGACGGCTTGTCTGTCGATCCGTTGGATTTTGCCAGCACTGAGGGCTCACCTGACGGTTTGGTGGCTATCAACATAGACCACCGTGAAGCATGGATGTTTGGCACCGACTCAATTGAAGTCTGGTACGACGCTGGCTTGGCCGACTTCCCGTTGACCCGCATCCAAGGTGCGTTCAACGAAATTGGTTGCGTGGCTGCGTTTTCAGTGGCCAAGCTGGACAACGGTTTGTTTTGGCTGGGCACTGACGCCCGTGGCCAAGGTATCGTCTACCGAGCCAACGGCTACACCGGCCAGCGGGTGTCCACCCACGCCATTGAGTATGCAATCGCTCAGTACGGCAACATTTCAGACGCGGTGGCTTACACCTACCAGCAAGAAGGCCACGCCTTTTATGTGCTGACATTCCCCACCGGCAACGCCACATGGGTCTACGACGTGGCCACCCAAGCGTGGCATGAGCGGGCGGGCTGGGACAACGGGGCTTTTACTCGTCATCGGTCTAACTGCCAATGTAATTTCATTGGCAACACCATTGTTGGTGACTTTGAAAATGGCAACATTTACAAAATGACCTTGGATGTCTACGCTGACTATGATGAGCCTCAAAAATGGCTGCGCTCATGGCGAGCCCTGCCCAGCGGTCAGAACAACCTCAAGCGTACTGCCCACCACAGCCTGCAATTGGATTGTGAATCCGGCACGGGCTTGGCCAATGGCCAAGGCGACGACCCGCAGGTTATGTTGCGTTGGTCAGATGATGGTGGCCACACGTGGAGCAATGAGCATTGGTCGCCCATGGGCAAGATTGGCGCGTACTACCAGCGCGTGTTCTGGCGTCGGTTGGGCATGACGCTCAAGCTGCGGGATAGGGTCTATGAAGTGTCTGGCACCGATCCTGTAAAGGTCGCCATTATGGGCGCTGAATTGATTCTGAGCCCGACCAATGCCTGAATTACTTAATATAACGAACCTACCTTCGTCGCGGGTCGAGTTTATCGACCCTCGCACGGGGTTGATGTCGCGTGAGTGGTATCGGTTCTTTTTGAACATATTCACTTTGGTTGGCGGCGGCAACAACCAGACATCTTTGGATGACTTGCAACTTGCGCCGCCATTCGTACCTGCAACGGCAGGTGGTGGCTCAGGTACGGTCACATCGGTCGATGTATCGGGCGGCACGACAGGCTTGACCACTTCTGGTGGCCCGATTACCACCAGCGGCACAATTACGCTTGCTGGTATTTTGAATATTACCAACGGTGGCACAGGAGCCTCAACGGCGGCAGGCGCTCCCTTTGCGCTCAAAGGTGCCAACGCCGACATCACCAGTTTGTCTGGCCTTACGGGGGCCATCAGTAGCCCGACCTACGTGCAGTTTGACACTCTATACGCTACCGCGCTTACCGCAGGGCAGTTGGGTTGGGATGGCAACAATACTTTGGGCTTGGGTATGGCGGGCGGTAATGTCACCCAACATATTGGCGAGGATCAATTTTTCTATTGCAAAGCCACAAGCGCGATTACCAAAGGCCAAGTTGTCATGTTTACTGGCGCGGTTGGTGCCAGCGGTGTGCCAACAGGGGCTCCAGCTACAGGCATTACAGATGGTTCCTACATCATGGGTATTGCGGCTGAAGCAATACCATTCAATGACTTTGGTTTGGTTCAATCTTTTGGCACTTTGCGAAATGTGGACACATCGGGGTACGCCGATGGAGATATTCTTTGGTACGACCCTTCGGTAGCAGGTGGGTTGACAAAAACCAAACCTTCAGCGCCCAATATCAAAGTCCAAATGGCTGCGGTTATCAACGGCGGGTCTAGTGGTGGCGGCACAGTTCTTATCCGCATCAACCCAGGTTCTGTGCTTGGTGGTACAGACTCCAACGTGCAGTTTGGCACCTTGGCCAACGATGACCTGATCGCTTACGACAGTACCTTGGGGTATTGGAAAAACATCCCTGGCAGTTCGTATGGCACGGGCACAGTCACCTCAGTAGGGTTATCCCTACCTGCCATTTTTACAGTGTCGGGCTCGCCCGTCACAACCACAGGCACTTTGACGGCGGTGCTGGCCAGCCAGACGGCCAACTATTTCTTCGCTGCGCCCGACGGCTTGGCAGGAACTCCAACTTTCCGCGCAATCGTGGCGGCAGATGTGCCCACGCTCAATCAAAACACCACTGGCACGGCAGCAAACGTCACAGGCATCGTGGCGGTGGCCAATGGTGGATCGGGGCAGGCTACGGCTCAATTGGCCATGAACACTTTTGCTGGCGCGGTTACCAGCGGTTCATACTTGAGAGGTAACGGCACCAATGTGGTAATGGATACCATCCAAGTTGCTGACGTACCTACACTTAACCAGAACACCACAGGCACAGCGTCCAACGTCACAGGCATCGTGGCGGTGGCCAACGGCGGTACAGGCACGGCCACTCCATCACTGGTAGCAGGCACCAACGTCAGCATCACCGGCACTTGGCCAAACCAGACGATTAATTCCAGCAACCCTGGTGGCACGGTCACTTCGGTGGCTGCGACTGTGCCGTCGTTCTTGTCGATCAGCGGCTCGCCGATCACTTCGTCGGGCACCTTGGCCATCACCTACTCAGGAACGGCTTTGCCTATTGCCAACGGCGGCACTGGCCAAACAACCGCTGCCGCAGCGTTTAACGCCTTGTCGCCCATCACCACCACGGGCGACTTGATCATTGGCAACGGTGCCAACAGCGCCACAAGGTTGGCCATTGGGGCCAACAACTACGTCTTGACGTCCAACGGCACCACGGCTGTTTGGGCGGTGGCCAGCGGTAGCGGGGCAACGATCACCAACGACACGACCACGGCCACCAACGTATACCCTACGTTTGCTGCGGCCACATCAGGTTCGTTGGCCACGATTTACACCAGCGACGCCAAGTTGCTGTACAAGCCGTCTACAGGCGAATTCTTGTCGCAACACTTTAACGCGGGGAACGGGATTTACGTCAACAGCAAAACTGTTTCAACGAGTTACACTATAGCCACTGGAAATTCAGGCATGTCGGCTGGGCCGATCACCATTGCTAGCGGTAGGACAGTGACGGTTTCGTCAGGTTCCCGCTGGGTTGTTTTGTAAAAGGTGCTTCAATGACTGTAACCGCCAAAAATTTAGTTCCAGCCAAAACCGTTGAGGCAACGCAGACAACGCAATATATTGCCAATGGCGTGACCACGATCATCGACAAGTTCACGGCCACCAACTACAGTGGCTCATCGGCCACCATCAGCGTTAACTTGATCACGGCCACAGGCACCGCCAGCAACGACAACTTGATCGTCAAGCAGCGCACCTTGGCCGCGTCTGAGACTTATATCTTTCCTGAACTCGTTGGCCAGATATTGCCTTCTGGGGGATTTATCTCCACAATCGCAGGTACAGCCAGCGCCATCAACATGCGCGTCAGTGGAAGGGAAGTCTCGTGAACGATCTAGTTGATAAGGTTAAATTTCGCCAAAACGTCTTGACGGTTCAAGCCGGATTAGACGCCATGATTGCCAATGGCGAAGTGGAATCTATTGCTGAAGAATGCACGTTGAAACATTATTTTTCACCTAAAGATGAAAAGTATGGCTGCTGCACTTACGCCAGAGAGATAAAGCTCCCTAAAGGGTCGATAGTAATTGGAAAAATACACCGGCACCAGCACCTCAATTTCATCACGCAAGGCGAAGTTATCGTATACACCGAGTTTGGCGAAAAGCATTTAAAAGCACCTTGCACGTTTATCTCAGAGGTTGGCTTGAAACGTGTGGTTCGTGCGTTAGAAGACACAATATGGACAACTGTCCATTTGACTGAATTTGAGTCTGAAACTGAGCTAGATAAAATTGAACATGAAGTTATCGCCCCGTCGTACGACGATTTGGGATTGATTGCATCTGTTGAAGCATTGCCGCAAATACCGGCGCAAGGAGTTTGATATGACATGGGTAGCAACAGCAGTTGTAGGCAGCACTATATATAGCGGGTATGTAGCAGGCAAAGCTGCGGATACGCAAGCTAGCGCAATGGATCGCGCTTCGGAATTGCAATACAAACAATACCGAGAAGACGTTGCAAGACAAAAGCCTTTTTACGATGTGGGCGTCAATGCGTTGCCAGAACTGGTTGAAGCGTCAAGGTATCAACCGTTTACTATGGATAAGTTTCAAGCCGATCCAGGTTACGCGTTTCGTTTGAAAGAAGGCCAAAAACAATTAGAACGGTCTGCTGCGGCCCGTGGCGGCTTGCTGTCTGGCGGCACGGGTAAGGCGCTACAACGGTTTGGCCAAGAGATGGGCTCGCAAGAATACACCAACGCATTCAACCGCTATCAAGCCGAGCGCGCCGCCCGTTTGCAACCTTTACAGTCGCTCACAGGTATGGGCCAAACAACCGCACAACAAATAGGCCAACAAGGCCAACAAATGGCGTCCAATATTGGCAACAATATGGGCAGTGCGGCTGCGGCCAGAGCATCTGGATATGTTGGCCAAGCAAACGCTTTGACAGGTGGTTTAAATACGTATTTGAATTACCAAAACAGCCAAAATATGGTAAACGCGCTTAATGAACGTAACGCTATGGATAACCCTTGGGGAGTTTCATAATGCCTATCGATCCTAGAATTTCACTTGGTGTTCAGCCAATTCAAATTGCTGACCCGTTGGCGCAGTATGGGCAAGTGCAAAACATTTTGGCTGCTCAAGATCAAAGAAGAGCTGCGGGCACTCAAAACGAATTGGCGCAAGCGCAGTTGGGTCAAGCTCGGATGTCAATTCGAGAAGCGCAAGAAGCGCAAGACTACGTAACTCAAGTTATGAACGCAGCCAAGCAAAATGGCGCGGCTACTGACGACCCTATGGATGCGGCTATGCAAATGTTGCGGCATCCAAACCCAAAAGTCCGCGATGCGGGCAAAAATTTGTTTGACGCAAACCAAACAATCTTGGCGTACCAGCAAGATAAATCGTTTACAAACCGCACCGCACCGCAACCTTTGCAGGCTACTGCCTTACCTCCGGCTGCTGGCGCTCGACCTGCGCCAGAAATGAATGATGAAACTTACAAGGCGTGGTTGGCAGACAAAACTGACTTACCTTTTAGGGATTGGCTCGGGCAACAAACGGCAAAGCAAGCCAATGCTCTTGCGCCTATGGCGGCACCTGCACCTGTTGCGGCTCCCGCACCAGTTAACGCGCTTGCTGCGCCGTCCAGAGCAAGTGAGTTGTTGGCAGAGATTACCGATTTGCGGACACGGTTTCCATACAGCGCAAAAGCTAAAGAGCAAATTGCGTTTCTCACCGAGCGGTATAAAGAGGCTATTAAGCCGCAAATTGTTGCGCCAGGTTCAGCTATCGTTGTTGATGGCCAGCCAATCTTTACTGCCAAAGAAAAACCGCTTACCCCAACTGATCTCGTAAGAAATTACGAGTATGCAAAAACACCTGCAGGCGGTAATTTCAAAGGCACGTTTGCGGAATTTAAGGCTATTTCAACGCCTAAGACAACCATTACCACAGGCGTCGAGAAAAAATTTGGTGAGCAATTTGCAGGAAAACTGGCTGACCGCGATGACGCTAAATTGGGCGCGGCAGAAAAAGCGCCTGAACTAGCCGCAAGCGCAAATCGAATTATTGATTTGGTCAACCAAGGCAATTTATTCACCGGCCCTGTTGCAGATGTCAAGTTGAACATCGCGCGCGCGCTAAACGTTGTGGGCGCAAGCAACGAAGAAAAAATTGCCAACACCGAATCGCTTATTGCTGCTACAGGTCAAAGTACTTTGGATGCAATTAAAAGTGCAGGCTTAGGTACAGGACAAGGTTTTACAGACAAAGACCTTAATTTCTTAAAAGGTGTTGCAGGCGGCACAATTGACCTTACCGCACAAACACTTACGCGGTTAGCCACGCTTCAACATCAAGCTGCTACCCGCAGCGCAGAGGCATGGAACAAACGCGCCAAGCAACTACCTAAATCGGCAACTGAAGGAACAGGTCTTTCTCTTGAGCCAGTTATAGTGCCGCCGTTGTCGACGGTTAAAAAAGGTGACGCGCGTCCAGAAGGCGTCGGAGCTAATTGGACACTTGAAAATGACGCCGCAGGCAACAGAGCATGGGTAAGCCCAGATCGTAAATCGTTTAAAGAGGTCAAATAATGGGTTTTGATCTTAATACCGCTGCGCCAGTTGCAACTGGTGGATTTGATCTTAGTACTGCAAAGCCAGCGCCAAGCGGTATTCCTGCACAACGACGATCATTTTCAGATGTGCCAGGCGAAGCGTTAGCTAATGTTGGGCCAAGCGCGGTAAGTTTTTATAAAGGCTTGGTAACCGCCATTACAAATCCTGTACAGACTGTATCAGGCGTGTTGGATATTGGCGCTGGCGCATTGCAAAACTTGTTGCCCAAAGACCTTGTTGATTTGGTCAACCAAATCGACAACAAACCCGAAGCAGCCAAACGTGCTGTTGATGCGGCCAACGCTGTCGGTGGTTTTTACAAGGATCGCTACGGCAGCGTCGAGGCGTTGAAGAACACTTTGGCAACCGACCCTGTTGGGGCAGCGGCTGACTTGTCCACGTTGTTTACCGGCGGTGCGGGGGTTCTTAAGGGTTACGCCCGCGTAGCTGCACCAATCGCGGGAAAAATAACGGGCGGTTCTCCAGCCAGTGTAGCTAACGCAATTACTACTTTTGACAAACTAGCCGTACCTTTTGAAATTGCGGCCAAATACACTAACCCATTGGCACCTGTTACTTCTGCCGCTGGGTATGGTTTGGCGTTGGGCGCAAAAGGCACAGGCAACGTGGTAGACGCAATTACCGGCCAACGCGCTTCAACCCGTGCGGGCAACATTGTGCGTAACGCGTTGACCGAAGAAGGCAGAACGCCTCAGAACATAGCCGCTGCTCAAAATGCGTTGGCCAACGCGCCAGCAGGCGCTACAGTGCGGCAAGCGTTGGCGGACGTGACTTCACCTCAGATTCAGTATCTTGGCGAAACCGTTCAAGCCAAGACTGCACCTGGGGCTAAGTTGTCTGTTCAAGCGGCTCAAGAAACCGACCGTTTAGCACGTTTGAAAGCTGCTACACCAAACTTGCAATCTGCCGAGGCCATGCGCGGCAACGTAAGCGGCCCGTTGTACACCGCAGCTACACAACCCACCACAGCAGTAAACGTGTTGCCGCTGACCCAGCAGATTGATACCTTGCTTGCTGCAAACCCAGGCAACGCCAAATTGGTGTCCGCGCTGAACCAAGTCAAAACTGGTCTAGAAGCCAGCACAAACGCGCAACAAGTATCGTCAGTGTTAGATAACATTAAACAGTTGATTTCCGACAAAGACAATAAGTTTATTGTCAAAAATCTGGTCAACGTCAAAAACACAATTGAACAAGCGTTGCCTGGCTACCAACAAGCCCAGCAAGTCTTTGCCGCCGCATCGCCGCCTGTCAACCAAGCCAAAGTCTTGAACGCCATGACAAACGTGCTGGAGCAACCTCTTGGCGTTGGCGAACGCGCAGGCCCGTTTATGACCGCGTTGGGGCGTGGTGAGTCTGCGTTGCTCAAAAAATCCACCGGCGCAGCGCGGTACGACGACCTAAGCCAAGTCTTGTCACCGCAACAGATGGGTGTGGTCAAAGGTGTTGAAGCAGAGTTGAAGCGCGACGCTGAAGTGGTGCGTCAAACTCAAGCTGGCGCAGAAGCCATGAAGATAATTTTGGAAGCCAATCAATCCAAATTTCGCTTGCCAAGCTTTTTAGATGTCAAGGTCACTTTGACAAATCAGATGCTGGACATCTTAAAAGACAGAATGAGCGCAAACGTGTTGAAAGAACTTGAAAAAGGTTTTAACTCCGCGCAAGACTTTCAAACATTGTTGAAAAAAGTCCCTGCGTCTCAACGCATTGATGTGCTTAGGGCCCTTGGCCAAGCTCAAGGTCAACTGAGCCCAACCAAATTGAATATCATCACGCAAACGCAAAATGCGTTGGCCCCTACGCAAGAAAACCAAAACGCTTTGAGTGATCCCTTCAAAGTTGAAATTAGAGGCTTCAATCGTGAATAACAAACTTGAGGTAACCCAATGGCTGGCTTAACCCCCTCCCCCAAACAACAGATTTTCGGATCGGATGGCTTGCCTCTTGTCGGCGGCAAAATCTACACCTACGCAGCGGGTACTTCAACACCCATCGCTACGTACACCGATTACTTCGCCACCACGGCCAACACCAATCCGATCATCTTGGACTCTTTTGGCCAAGCCAACATCTGGTTGATCAACACTACCAGCTACAAGTTCATAGTCAGGGACGCCGACGACGTGTTGCTCTACACCGTAGACAACATCTCCATCCCCTTGGATTCTGGCTCTTTGGCGTCGCCCCCACCCATTGGCAACATCACGCCCAACACCGGCGCGTTCACCACGCTGTCGGCCACAGGCACGGTCACCTTCTCTGGCCAAGTCAACTTCACCGGCACGGGAGCCGCCAAATCCAACGTAGGCACCACGCCCCAGCGCCCAGCAACGCCCGTGGCGGGCATGTTCCGCTACAACACTACCTTGGGTACCTTCGAGGGCTACGGCACAGACTGGGGCCCATTGGGCGGCGGCGCGTCAGGTGGTGGTGGCAACTCGGTCTTCTATGAGAACGATCAGACGGTCACCATAGAGTACAGCATCTCGGCTGGCAAGAACGCCATGTCCACAGGCCCAATCACCATCGCTGGCGGCTTTGAAGGCAACGGCGTGATCTCAGGCACGATCTTGAGCGTTGACTCTGCAACCAGTGGCGCGCTGTATGTTGGCAGTGTGATCTCTGGCACCAATGTGACCGCAGGCACTACAATCAGTGCGTTTGCTTCTGGCACTGGCGGCATCGGCACTTATGTTGTCAGCCCATCGCAAACCGCAATCAGCGGCGCGATCACGACAACTGTCACAGTCACTGTCCCTTCTGGCTCACGCTGGGTCGTTTTGTAAAGGAAATATATGTCATCAGTCGTTATCTCAGGAGACACCAGCGGGGCTGTGACGGTAGCAGCGCCTGCTGTGTCTGGTACAAATACGCTGACACTACTTGCGGCTACCGCAACCAATTCTGTCAATACATTGGAAACAGCAAAGCTATCTACATCAGGCACAACGATTGATTTCACAGGGTTGCCAGCGTGGATGAAGCGTATCACGGTGATGTTTAATGGTGTAAGTACGAATGGAACAAGTTTTTATGCTGTGCGCGTAAGGGTTGGTGGGAGTCCTGTTTCAACAAATTATTCAGGGGCGGTGGGTTCAATCTACGAAACGGAAAATATTGCAATTAATAGCTCAAGTTCAGAAATACCAATACAAGCAATAGCACCAGTAGCGGGTTCTTCAATGACGGGTGTTTTGACGCTTTCAAAAATGAATGAAACTGGCCCAGTATGGGCTTACAGCGGTACGATGTACATACCTGGCGGCGCAGTTTCTCTTATGTCTTATATTGCTGGCATTGTTACGCTTTCTGGCGCAGTTGACGGAATTCAAATTACAACAACAGGCGGCGCTAACACCTTTGATGCTGGCACTATCAACATTCTGTACGAAGGATAACCATGTCAATACTTGTTTTAACTTCTGACACGCTGATTGGTACACCAGCCACAGGCAACATTGAATACAACGGTCAATTCTTTGGGACTGACAGCAATGCGTCTAGGGCGCAGTTGCAGAGGATTGTGAGGGCTACGGCTGTTGCGTCTACCAGTGGGACAAGCATTGACTTCACTGGCATTCCTGCGTGGGTTGAGAAAATAACGGTAATGTTTAATGGAACATCATTAAGTGGTACATCAAACATCTTGGTACAACTTGGTGATTCTGGTGGTATTGAGAATACTGGTTATCAAGGTGCATCTCTTTATCTCACCAGTGCGGTTGCTGGTGCAGCCGCAAACTCTGCTGGATTTATAATCAATGTGGTTTCTACTGCCGCCCAAGTTACAAGTGGCAATTTATTTATCAATTTGTTAGACACTGCAACAAACACTTGGTCTGCTAGTGGCGTTTTTGGTTCAACAGGTACAAATACAGCAATTACTCTTGCTGGAGGTGCAAAATCTCTGTCTGCCACTCTTGATCGTGTTCGCATCACCACCGTAAATGGAACGGATACTTTCGATGCGGGTAGCGTAAATATCATATATGAAGGATAAATCATGTCAACAGTCATTGATGGTTCAGCAAGCGTCACGATCAACTCAGGTGCGGTACTGGGGATTACCTCTGGCACTGCTGTTGCCAGCACATCAGGTACAAGCATTGACTTCACAAGCATCCCATCGTGGGTGAAGCGGATTACTGTGATGTTTAGTGAGATAAGCACTAACGGTTCAAGCCCTTTGCTTGTTCAAATTGGAGATTCTGGTGGAATTGAGGCAACTGGGTATATTGGAATTTCTTCTGTAATTTCTGGTTCAAATACTACATCTCCAGCCATACTAACCACTGGATATTATGTTCGTTTGATGGATAGCGCCAGCACTGAATTGCTAAGTGGAACAATGACTATCAATTTAATTTCAGGAACAACTTGGGTTTCAAGTCATGTGTGTTGTCAAAACATTGCTGGTGCAACACCTAAAACTGCACACGGAGCAGGCACAAAAACACTCTCAGATGTATTAGACCGAATCCGTATCACCACATTCGCTGGAACAGCCACATTCGATGCTGGAACAATCAACATCATGTATGAAGGATAAAAAATGACACACAGAATCGT
>Ga0209033_1000784_pt1 | contig 18637 bp, 36 predicted proteins | sample LauGreFa1BDMLBDN_2_FD_188218 | JGI IMG/M metagenome (GOLD analysis project Ga0209033, IMG submission 188218) | Freshwater lake microbial communities from Lake Michigan, USA - Fa13.BD.MLB.DN (SPAdes) (version 2) | ecosystem: Environmental > Aquatic > Freshwater > Lake | place: Lake Michigan, USA...
TAATCATCAAGAGGGAACGGGTTGGTATGATTTTTTGACAAAAGTCACGAATCTCAAAATTGGAACATTCTGGCGACACAATCAAGCGGGTGATTTACCGTCAAAAGATAGAGTCCACATTGACGAAACCGCGCTTGATGAATTAGTGCAAGCTAATGACGGTAAACGCGGCTTTACTTACACGCATTACAATGTGATCAATCTTGCCAACAATCAACGCATTGTGCGCAATGCTAACCGTGACGGCTTTACGATAAATTTATCGGCCAATAATTTAAAGCATGCGGATCAATTGATTGACACGCAATGTGGCCCGGTTGTTGTCGTATTGCCAATGACTGTATCAGGACCGGAACAAATAACGACGCCTAACGGCAATAAAGTAGTAGTTTGCCCGGCGACCTATCGTGACGACGTGACTTGCAAGTCATGTCAATTATGTCAACGCCAGCGTGACGTCATTGTTGGGTTTCCAGCTCACGGAACGTCTAAATTAAAAGCTAGTGCAATGGCACAAGCGGCTTGATGCTACCTATAGGCGGCATGCGCTAAGGTGTGCCGCTCAGTAGCTAGTAATTATGCTAGTGTTAACGAGAGGGAATAATTATGCGTAATATATCTGCAATCGCTTGCGAGATTAAAAAAGATTGGACTAAGCCGAACTATGCGGCAATACCATATCTCAATGCAATGCGTGTCATATCGGACATTAACGATAAGTACGGGTATGATGACGCCCGGTCGATTGTGCGTTACTTTTTATCCAATGCGTCATCCTGGCGGGGTGAAAAGGCAAAAGCAATCAAAACAGAATTAAAGGCAATGCTATGATCAAATCATTGATAGGTGATATTTTTGAGCTTGCGTGCTTAGGATCTTTTGTAACCGCTCTAATAATGTGGGTGATGTAATGACAATCGAAAAACAGATAGCGGCGATTGAACGCGATATCTATTGGTCCGCCTATGTCGCCCGGCAATCAAAAGATAAAGCGCAACGAGAACGATGCTTGAACCGTGTAGAGAGCTTCATGCAGGATCTAGCAGATTTGAAACGTGAGATAAAAGAGGTAGAGCTTGACCGGGGTTCCGTTGACCAGCGCGCCTGGTACGATATCAATCTAGAATTGAGATGATCAATCAAATATCGGGAATGAATTAGAGGGGCAAGCAAGCCCCTCTTTTCTTTTCTGGTACTAGGGTAGCGGGGCAATCATGCGAGGCCACTACACGGGCTTCTAATGCGTTTTAGAATGGCACTAGGTCGTTAAGGTCGCTAGCACTACCAACGGATTTAGACGTGTAACGCTTCACGCCCTCATTCGGTGGCTCTTGACTTTCCTCAATCGTCTTAAAGTTGATGCTCAAGAATATGTCGCCATCTTTGCCCGTCTTGATCCATGCCCCTAGTTGGTATCGGACGCCGGCAATCATCGCCTTGCCCCTGTAATCCGGTTGCCCCTCTTTTGTCTTGAATGTGTTTTTATTTAATGAGCCTGAATTGTCGTATTTATTTTCCATTTTATCATTCCTGTTTATGTCATCTACATGAGGTCAGATAGCCCTTAACGGGGGCTGCCTCGGTTAGATAATAAGGGGCATTTTTCTAAAATAATAGGTGTTTCCGTGAGTATCCACATGAGGTCAATTTAGGCTGCCGAGATGCTGAGATAGCTTAGATAATTTCTCAAGCATCCTTTCCCGCTGTTCCTCTGATACTGGTGTAGCATCATGAACAACGCGCAACTGCGGCCCTTTTTTGTGATTAGGGTTCACATAAGTCCTGCAAAACTCCCTCATCTCGGCAATCGAGGGCATAAATCTACATGAGGCAATCAGCCCGACCTTGGGATCTGCCAACGCGCGCAACGTCTCGACTTGATAATCTTCAAGCGCAACGGCTGCCAATCTAGTGAATGATTCACGATCCACTTTGCTGTCGGGGTAGGCTGACAACAGGGTCGTGATTGATTGTATAGCCTGTGTTCTGTTCATATCCATTCTCCCTTATTAGTCTCTTGCCCATTTCAATGGCTGTTTCTTTTCTACTCGGTTGCGTAGCAATCCGCTCGGATGCCCTTCTTATCCAGTTTCGCCAGGTCGATTGCCAGTTTGCTTTACGTCCTTTGGCTCCCGCTTGGGCTATCCAATAGTCCCTGAATATGTCCGCTTCTCTGCGATAATCTACATCTAGCGAGATTGCGAAATCAATATCGGAATCACTCGGCTGCCAATCGTCAGGCAATCGCGAAGCGAGTGCTATAACTTTCTTTCTTCTCTGTATCTTATCTGTTTCTGTATCTGTCTCTGTATCTGGGGGTGTTTCATTCACCGTTTCAGTAGCGTTACTGGAACGTTCCCTGAAACGTTTCACTCTCTCGGTAGAAGTGTCTGATTTATATTGTCTTTTGTCCCAAGCATGGATAGCGTAGTGCATACCGTCAACACCACCGTGGAGCCTATCGAGTAGACCAGCGTCAGCCAACCGTGAGAGCACCGTGGAGCAACCGTGTACATCTACTCGCAGAGCAAATGAAATGTCTTGAATTGATTTTGGTAGGCCGTCATGTCGAGCACATAGGCACAGCAAGTTAACCCACGTCTTGAACGTGTCCCCGTCAAGTCGCTGAACTTTGGGATCGTCTAGGGCTTCATTATAAAATCTGAACCAGTGCATAGTCGTCTCTCCTGTCTTGAAGCGGAGATCGACTGACAGTATAAGAGAACTGCCTATCGACCATCGCGGCATCGGTGGTCACAAGAACCCGTCCGGTTGCAAGCTGGGCGGGTTCACTTATTTAATACCACTAACGGTTAGCTGCATCCATTCTTATTTTATGCTGACGGCAACCGTGGATGACAGTCGTGTGATCCCGACCGCCGAGCAGTCTTCCTATTCTAGGCATTGAGTAGTCAGTTTCCTGCCGCAGTCGATAGCAGATCTCATGTCGGCATAGCACCGTCTCTCTGTCACGACGACCAGCCGTCATGTCTCTCCAGAACGCACGATGCTTTAACAGCACCTCGGCAATGATACGCCTTGGCTTGTCCGGACACGAACACCCGCGAATGTAGGGGTACGCCTGACGCCAGAAAATTATGTCTTCTTCGCTTGTCGGGTCTGAAGACACGAACAACCAGTCTCGTATCATCTGGTCAGTGGCGGTGTACTTGTCTTCGACTATTGGTTGCACTATCGCAACTGGCTCTGGTTGCATTATCGCAACTGGTAGTTGGATGGCGGCTGCCGAGAACCGTGCTAGTCGCGCCTTATGTGCCTCATGTAATGTCTGTCTCAGGGACTGCATTGATTTCTGCCTTTATTTGTTTTCCACAGTTTTTCCACAGGGCTGTTAATTTAACACAATCACTATCATCTCTGATTGCACCCGACTGGGTGAGCAAATCAAACAATGCTTTCAAGTGGTTATCTAAATCACGCCTTCGTTTATCTGGTCTTTCAATCTCGAAAGTTACTTCAAACGGACCACAGATTTTTTCAAATGCGTCTGCCTGTAACTTTGTTTTTTCAGTATTTTCTGCCAGCCATTCTCGGTAAATCTTTGACTTGATCATACCTCGACCAGGTACGGCTCTGAATAACTGATTAGCTGATGGTGGTCGTTGGATTGTCAGGATCATTTGCTATCTTTGTGATGACCGAGGCGGTTAGGGAGATTACCGCCTCGGTCTGCCCGATCTTGCCAAGATAGACATTCAAGCATTAAAATCCGTGCATGGCAAGCAGCTTTTCGGCAGTCATTGGATATTTTGAAGAAGCACACAGCTCTAATACTCCACGCCATTGTTTCAGCGGAATAGAATTGTTCTTCGCCCAATAGGCCGGAGCAGCAGGTGTCAGGTTAAGTTCACGGGCCACAAATGACGGCCCGCCAAGGTCTTGGATCAGTTCCCAGATAGTCAAATTTTAAACTCCTTGTGTACCCACACAATGTGGTTGCGGTTGTTTCTAGCTAAATGTTTTACCCGATTGCCGTTGTCGACGATCAAGCCAAGTCGCGTCAGGTCTGCTCTGCGTGAGCGGTAGGTAGATGTTTCGCAATCAAGATCAATCGCCAGTTGAATGTCTGTAAACCCTGCATAGCCCTGATCGTAGGCATACCGCAGGACTTCGAGAGCAATCGCAGACAGGCTCGGATGCACGGATCTTGCTGCCTCAATAGATGTCTCCCGTGAATTTCTGCGGTACATAAAACGCTGATTGATTTTTGATACTTCTGTTAACTCGTTGATAAAGCTCATTATTACCTCCTGATTTAATTTTTCAACATAATCAATCTATCATAAAAAAATTGTTTGACAAGAGATTTTTTATCATCTAGGTTTCAATGGTCGAGCGAAAAGGAGGTAATAATGATTACGCTGTACGACCTAGCAGACACGCTTACGATATTGACTAAGGCTATCGAGCGATATCATCACTACCCATCAGAAGAGAACTGGAACAGCGTTCTCATGGCTACCGAGATAGCAAACAAAAATCTTATTTTAGTATACCCAGAGGAAGTAGATCTATGACCGAGATACCAAGTAATAAGTTGATCACTGCAATGCACGGCGTACAGGGTGCGCTGACGGGCGTGAAGCGTGACAGCAGCAATCCTTACTTTAGCAACCGTTATGCGTCTTTAGAGGCCGTCATTGACACATTGAGACCACATCTACAGGAACACGGGCTGATCGTAACACAGGCACCAGGTCGGATGACCGAGCATGGATGCTTGGAAGTCACGACAACTATCTCGCATATCTCTGGACAGTCGATGACGACCCGGTTTGAGATACCACTGACAAAGCGGGATGCCCAAGGTGCTGGCTCTGCTATTACCTATGCCTCTCGCTACTCGTTGATGAGCCTGTTCATGCTGCCACCAACGGATGACGATGGCGAGGGTGCTATCGACCGTCCTACTAGGGTTGTGTCAGAGGTTCCAACTGCCCCTACAAAGAGCAGCAATGGTATCAAGAAGGACAACCCTGACCGTTGGAAGCAGGTAGAGCGGCTGATCAGGGATGCGACCACTACGGATATGCTGCGTGACCTCAAGGTCGGCTTGATTGACGAGGTTAAAGACTGGCCTGTAGCATGGCGAGAAGCCCTGAATGATGAGTATTCCAAGCGATACGAGGAACTTGCATGACGAAGTGGACTGACCAAGATAAACAAAATGTCTTGGATCTTTTCAAGAAGTTTGGATCACAAGCACAGGTATGCCGGATCACTGGCGTACCATACTCCACAGTCGGAGAGTGGGTTAACCAAGACATAAAGAACAGAGACAACCCGCAGAGAGAGTTCCAGTCCCTATCGCAGTCGAATGAGGAAGAGTTCAAGAAACAGCGAGACAGGATCGTTAAGGAACTAGCTGAGGGCAATGATGTAACTCTATACGGGAAGCCACCTACTGGGCGATCAGCCCTTGAACAAAAGAAAAAGGAACAGGCAAGTGAATCACAAAGACATTCTTACTCAATCTCTCAGTATTATAGAGGACCGCCATCAGGATTACGGTGATGCTAGTTCATCATTCACAAGGGCGGCAACTATTGCTGGCACAATTCTAGGCAAAAATATTTCTGCGTATGATGTATCGGTTGTGATGATGGCTGTGAAACTAGCTAGGATTGCTAACCAGAGGACGCATCAGGACAGTTGGATTGATCTGGCTGCCTATGTCGGGTTCGCAGGGCAGTTCGCCGAGACTAAGTTACCGGATGCTGCCAAGGCAACACAGTTGCAGGTTGTTCTGTCTGATCTAGATGACCAGATTGCTACATCCGTCCGCAACTCTATGAAGAAATGATCGACCCATTCACGGTACTAGGCCCGATTGCCCTGCTAGTTATTGGCACGGCAGTCGGGATAGCCACAAACGCATTGGTGTTACACATGAAACAACAGACGATGACGGATCATTGGAAGAAGGCCTACATGGATATGCAGAACCAGTTGGCTGCCGAGCGGCTACGCATGGATGACTTGCGTGTGAAGATTAATAACGCATTGGATCTTGAAGAAGCTAATGCAGAAGACAACGAAGTCATGATGACGATACACGACAGAATAAGGGAGTTACTGAAATGACCGAACAAGAAATGGAAATAGACTTTCTAAGAATTGAAGTTCTTAATTCAAGAACCAGAATTTCTTTTTTGCTGGAAACAATAAAAAATTTATCAGCCGAAAGAGAACGATTAATTAAAGAATGTGAACGTTACATTGAAGAAGTTATGGTTTTAAGAAGAAATTATGGCATCTTTCCAAATCAGGTAACAAAATAATGATCGACATTGTTGAACGGCTACAGACTGTTGACATTAGTTGGAGCCAAGAAGGCGAATGGTGTGCCGAGGCAGCCGACGAGATCATCAAGATAAGGGAAGACAAGAAACTAGCATTTGAATTGATGGACGTGTTTATCAAAGAAACCAATCGAGTAAAGAAAGTGCTTCACCGGATTGCAAAGATGCAGTCAGCACAGAAAATCGCACAAGACGCATTGGAGAAAGAGTGATGGATGAATACATTGAACACGCAACAGCACTGTTGGCTGTAGCAGAAATGTTAGAGGCAAACGAGTTAGTACATACTAGTTCATCTTCTGGTTTTTCTGACATTGGCATTGAGCCACAGCCTAACCAAAAAAACTTTAATTTAGAAGTCATCGCAGACAGCAAAAACGATTGCGGCACAGTCGCCTGTATCGGTGGATGGTGTTGGCTTCTGAATAAGGAAGAACCAGTAGCAACAGAAGATGGCTCAATTATTTACCATTATGATGCCATAGAAAGAGCACACTGGTACGTTAAATCGCGAAGAGACAAACTAAATGAATTATTTTACCCGCCGTTTCAAGAGTACGCTGATGCAGCGGATAAAGATAAAAATGGTGAAGACTGGTTATTTTGGGATGGTCTGGTAGACAATTACGGAAAAGTAACACCAGCACAAGCCGCAAAAGCAATAAGGAACTTTGTTAAAAACGGTGACGCTGATTGGTTTTCTGTGATGAAAAACGCACAAAACGCATTGGAGAAAGAGTGATGGATATTGTTGAAAGGTTGCGGTCGCCAGAAGTATTTATCATGGATGGGCCAATGATTAGCCCTGTCGCGTTTGAGGCTGCCGACGAGATCATTAAGTTGAGAAAAGCGTTGAAGAAAATTGCACCTGAAATTGTGCGGGTTGCGATGAAGATTGACAAGATGCACGATATTGTCCGTGAAGCACTGAAGGAGCCAGAGTGATGGATATCGTTGAACGCTTACGGCAACGGATTGGTCTTGTGAAGTTTGATAGCGATGCAATTGCTTTGCGTGATGCCGCCGATACGATTGAGCAACTGCGAGGGCAAGTTGAATTTGAAAGAGAATGTCGCAATGGAGCCTATGCCGATCTGGAAAAACAAGACGCCGAGATTAAGCGGTTGCGGGATGTGTTGCAATCAATCTCCAACAACACTTGTTGTGATAATTGCCAAGAAGTCGCTCTTGTTGCCCGTGCCGCACTGAAGGAGAAAGAGTGATGGATATCGTTAAACGACTGCGGAACGGTTGCACCTGTAATTTTGAATCAACACCGTGCGGTGCCGAGGAAGAATGTCAAAATGCATTTGATGGAGCAGACGAGATCGAGCGGTTGCGGAAAGCGTTGAAGAAAATTTGCCATGTCACTGGGTCAGACATGGAGGCCTACGACATTGCTGAAAATGCATTGAAGGAGAAAGACTAATGGACGCCATTAAAGAACTCAAAGAGTACGATGGATATATTCAGTCTGAGCAATACAAGATCAGGCATCGTGTAATCCAAGAGATCAAGCAGTTGCGGTTAGCTAACTCAGACCTTCAGATGCACTATGATCATGCGAGAACTGAATGCGACAGGTTGCAAGCTGAAGTTTTAAGACTGCGTGGATCGTTGGTATCAAAGGAGAAAGAGTGATGGCATACACTAGCCCAGAAGTCGAAAAGCGAGTTATGGAAGATATTGTAGATAGGCTGCGCGTTCTTAACTTCATGGGGCCGTGGAAAGAAGCGGCTGACGAGATCGAGCGGCTGCGTAAAGAATTAGAAGAACTGTCAGAGAACATAGGGCTACAGCGGGATGATGCTTGGGATGATGGATTTGCACACGGGTTCAGCAGAGGAGAGGACGAGGGGTTGCAGATTGTGCGGGAAATTTATGAAGTGTATGCGGGGTCTGAAGGAATACCTCAACCCATGACCGCAGCGGAGGGTTACCTGTTATCGCTTCTTATGGAAGTTGTGAGGATTGCACAAAACGCACTGAAGGAGAAAGAGTGATGGATATGTTTGACGCATTAGTTGTAGTCATTATGTTAATCGCTTCTGAGATTATTGGAAAACTTATATCCGTTATAAATAATCTTGAGGATCAATTAAAGGAGAAAGAATGATGAGAGATTTTCCATTAGCGGCTGTTCGTCTGCAACGCGCAGCCTATCAACGTGAGAGAGAGAAATCATATGCTGAACGCAGAGAATGGAAAGAAAAGCACGGTAAGCGTATTCGATTAAGCAAATCTGGTGTTCCCTTGGTGAAGGAGAAAGAGTGATGGCAACAAAGAAGAAAGGCATCCTCACATCTGCACCGCAGTGGTGGGATCATTTGAAAGACTGGAAGAAAGTATTCTGGAGCGCAGAACGAAAGGCTGTCAAAAAAGAAATTAAAAAGGAACTTCGTAATGGGTGATACAATTATTGAAATCAAAGAACTTGATCTGCCACTGATAGACAAGACTATCTATGACATCAAAGCCTATGTTGTCTTTGACAGGGAAGAAGAACAGCTTTGGTATCTGTCCTCTATCACTTGGGATGGCAACACCTTGGAATGGGACGGGGCTAGAACATTACGCAGTGCTGATCTGAGCAGGATGATATGGGAACACGTAATACACTATATCACTGACGAGGCTACCGAGAAGGCTGAAGATCATTTCTTGGATGAGGAACACGACTATTAAAGGACGTGCTTACCTCTGAATACTGGCTCACCATTGATCAGCTCACACATCTCTGGCGGCATCAGCACACCGTCAATGAACGACAACACTAGGAATCCCGGCTGCGCTCTGCTTGGGGTTCCCTCGCCATACTCGAAGCACTTGTGAGACGGGTCACCGAGCATACCATCCTCAATGCCCCAGTGGGTTCCATTACGATTGCGAACTGCTGTAACCTGCAACTGATGGGTGTGACCAGTAATGGTTGTCACGCCAGAGTGTAGAGCATTGTTCCATCCTGCATGGATGCCAGAGCGGAAGCGATGCCTGATCTCTACACCATTGATATTGACCGCCCAGCAGAACTCCCATGTCGGGAACCTGTCTGAGATCCGACCTGCATAATCATCAAGCTCAGGTGCGTTGTTAGCTAAGTAGTGATCAACACGCTGGTCATGGTTACCCATCGTCCAGATCCTGTGCTTTGACGGCTGTAGCTTGGCTATCCACTTGGTAGCTGCGTCTATCTCAGCGGAGAGTTTCGGAGCGTGAGCATTCAACAGAGAGCCGTGACGGCTGACCTTTGCACCATCCAGAATGTCACCATTGAGGACAATAACATCCGGCTTTAACTTGCGACTGACAGCAACAAATGCCTTCATCATTACAGTCTCAGGGCCGGGCCAGATATGGGCATCCGAGCCAATCAACACTACGCCATTATCAAGCGTGATCTCTAGCTGCTGTGGGTATGTCCATTCTGCGGACGGCTCAAGTTCAATTTGCGCGAAGATTTCAGGGTACATTACCTTGGCAATGTCTACCCTTGTCTGGATAGTTGTCCTTGGAATCTTTGATATTTTGCTACTAAGAACATAACTCTTGTTGCATCTGTACCAAAGACGCACAGCGTCCATAGCAACGTCCTTGGACAACTTTTTATTGGGCATTAATCGACCGCCATGTTGAATGCAATCTTCTCGGTCTCTTTGACCCGTCTAGACCACCCTTTACCAAACGTCTCCCATGTTGGCAAACCTTGAAGGAAAGCCATACGGGCCTCGCAGACCTTGGTAGCCAACTCTCTGGGGTTGACATTAGCTACAGCGGCTAGGGTTGCGGGGCCGATAGCACCGTCAGCAGCCACACCGACAGCCCTTTGTAGTAGCTTGCCGGCACGACCAGTACCACTATTAATAGCAAGGTCGAACACAGCAAAATCAACACCTCGCGGGAGGTCATCGCCACGGACTGCATCCCAGTACTTCTTCTTATAGAGCGGCGTGACGTCGGCAACTGTGAGAGATCTGATGTCATCTACCGTTACCTCATGGCCTACCCACTCTTCCCAGACACGCTTCGTGCATCCGAGATTGGTTGCTCCCCCTGGATCTTTGGGGTGATTTACGAACCCGCCTTCGTGCTTCAAAACATGAGCGAGTGATTCGCTAAAATTATCTTCCACGGGTCACTCCTTTGGAGTTGAGTTATAGATCATAGCATCTTTTTTCTGACTGCCAGATGACGATCCAAAGTAGAACGCAATGATGCCGCCCCATGCAGTCTGTAGCGCACCGAGCAACAACAACAACGCCTCGTTGCCTGTTGTCGGCAAGCCATAGACTAGCATATAAATCAGGATAGCAAAGAACCCAGCGGTCACTGACACTGCTAACGCCCGTGGTATCCAGTCTCTGGTTTCCTTCTGCATATCACGGGCAGATTTACGGTCGTCAACAGCGATGCGTTCTAAGTCGATGTCCAAGGCTTTCATCTGCACCTTGAAATCAGCGTCGATCTTTTTCACGGCAGCTAACTGCTCTGGAGAGGCAGTAGCCATAGCATCCATTACGGCTTCCTCTGAGAAGTCTTCAGCACCTAGCAGTGCCTTGGATAGGGATTTGACAGCAAGGCCAGCCAGTGGGCCTCCTAGAGCCGTTGCAAGGGTAGGGGCTACCGAGGATAGTAGTGGCCCGAATGCTTTAAGTAGATCCATCTTTACCTCCGGTAGATTTGCTGCCGAGCATTATGCCTGACAGCGTGCCTGTTAAGAATGTTGCAATCGGTGCGATTAACTTAAAAAATTCCTGGTCGTTTGGAGCCTGTCCATCAATCGGCTGCACGACAAAGATCAGGCTGTACAAGACAGCGAACACAGTACCCGTCAGTGTCAGGCATAGACTTATCCCGATGATAAACTGCAAGAGAGCATGGAGTTCATCCTCTTTCATTCTCATCTTGCGACGGCTCCGCATGGATTTCTTTTTAGTGTGTCGGCTGAACAAGTTCCAGAAGCGGTGCAAATAGGAGGATTGCATTCAGGTGCGTCCCAGTTGGCAGGATCTTGGCACGGGTATCGGTAACGATCCTCGCAAGCCGTCAACCCGATAAGTAATATGATGGCGATTATCCTCATGCGAACAACACAATCGCGATAAATAAGCCGACAGCGAACACAATCACAGCCAGAAGCATCCACGCCCCCATGATTAAATCACGTCGGTTCTCTTCAGCTTCGTGCTGTGCAGCCGCTGCCTCACGCTGTGCCTCTTTCCTCATTTCGATTATCTCTTTTTGTATGGACGACCACGCTGCTACACCGTATGCAGAAATGAATAGATTGCGTGTATCTAATTGTAATTGCTGGGCTTTTTGCTTTAACGTGTAAAGTTTAATTGCCTCGGCCTCATACTCTGCCTGAGACTGAAACAGTTTCTTTTTCTTTTTAGCACTGGTTAATTGAGTGATCTGCGCGATTCGACCGAAGAGCGTGCCGACGCGGTCGGCGACATCCAGCATTTCGTGTCCACTATCGACGGCCCCTTTAATCCCATTGTAGATGGCTGTCGCACCTGCGATGAGCGTAAAAGGATCCATTTATGCTCTATTCCAATCTCTAATTGCAAGAGCAATACGAATCAAAACAAGGATCAGACCGCCTACTACAGCAGCAAAACCAATCCAACCCTGTAACTCAGTAACCCATAGCGGCATTGTGATAGCACCTGTTGCTATGGTCGAATCAATTACAAGTTTGGCTTCGTCAGCTTCCATCAGACTTCCTCGTCAGCGGGTAGTGGTGTGTTGCCCTCGGCTAACCATGCTTTGAACTCTGGATAATCTGCCGTGCAAGTCAGACGGATCAAACCGTCTTCATCTACACGGGCGTAGATTTGAGTTTCACCTTCAATTAATGAGAGACATTTAAAAATCATAACTCTGCACTCCAACCTAAATAAGCAGAAGCCCCTGACGCGCTTCCTGACCTTAATAAGCATCCCTGACCAGCGACTAATCCTGAAGCAATTGTAAAATTAATCTCACTAGAAATAACTGTTGATGTTGCAAAAGCTGGAACAGATGTGCAATTTTGTCCTGTAGGTGCAGATATAATTGCGTAATTTGCAACCGTTCCTGATTGCTCTAATGCAGTTGGTCTATCTCTCATAGTGACTGGAAATAAAACTGCCCCGCGGGCAATTGTTGTGTTATCACAAAACGCATTAGCAAAAGGCTGATTATTTCCTGTTGCTGATATTCTATAATAATACCTCTGACACTGCGCTAACTGAGCATTGTACAACTGCCGCTCAAATGGTGTGGCGACTGTGCCAACCTCAAGCTGTACGCCTGTGACGTAGAAGGTAGCACCGTTAGTGCCGACTACTGAGGTTGCACCTGTGGCTGAAAGATAGTTTGTCGCCGCCCATGCACCCGCAGTTCCAGAAAATGTTGAGCCTGCGCCAATACTAAAAATTAAGATTATACCAATTCCGTTGGTTGTAAGCCAAGTTCCAGACGTATCTCCAGCTACTGTTACAGTCTTTTGTTCCCATGTGTTTGCTACAGAGATTGTGTATGTAAATGGATACGACCTAGTGCCATCGCTATTTCTTAGTGACCCACCAAAAGTTCCAGTTAGTGAACTACGCACCCAAAAAGATAAAGTTACTGTTGCCGCAGATGCCGTACCCCAAGCCAGATCAGAAACATTTAAACCCTCAATAAGCTGTCTAACGCCAAATGATTCAGCCGCTCCAACCGTATATGCTGAAAGTGAAGTCAAACCAAGATAGTTTGTGTACCCTGTTGGTGGAGTTACTGCACCAGCATTTTGACCAATTTTATATTTTGATGCGGCAGTAGATGTCGCTTGCCATCTATCAAGATAATATGTTTGAGTAACAGCAGGATTTACTTCAGTCCCAGCATTACGCTGATCTATCCGCATATCCCCGTTGATGATGCGGTTGCGTAGAAAGCTACTGGACATAGCCGCAGTGCCGCCAAAGGACACGTTGCCACTGGCATCTGTTACCATGTTGGCGGTAGCAGATGAGGCGTTCTGGAAGTTAGTAGCTTTTACGGTACTCATGTCATCACTCCCACAAGGCTCGTGAGTTCTACTACGTCAGCAGCAGCATCAATGTCTATCTGCAACCCTGCGTACTTGTCTCGGATGAGTTGCCTTGCCGCTTCAGCCGCCACCGCCTCAGACGGGATCGTAGCCTTGATGTCCAGTGGTGCGAACTCGGCAGACCGCGCAGAACGACGCTTCTCATGGGCGATGGTCTTGGCCTTGTCTAAGTTGATCGTGATCATGCAGAATACTCCCACGCATTGCGGAACGTGCGGTCGGATGGAATGTCAGATACATCTACAATCTTGAATGGCTTACCAGCAGGTACGTCCTTGGCAGCGATTTCCTGAATGGTCATCGTCTCAAGAGCCTCTGGAGCGGGGATGAGGATGGATACCCCACCGTCGTCGTTTGGGTAAATGACATAATTCATTGGGTTATCCTTTTAGCGGAAGAACGCAGCACAAGCAGTAGCTGAATCTTGATTGGTTGTAGTCGACGCTTTAGAAAAACACCTAAACCGACAAGTGGAAGTAGTTTGGCTACCGTTATTATCCGTAAAGTTAGTACTTGAAAAAACAGGCGTATAATTTGCGTCTGGCATTGCTGTTGTAAAGTTCACCGTGTAGTCACCCGTACCATTGTCGGCAACGCTCGTAACATTACCACTTGCACGGATAGTACAGAACCCAGCAGTGTTGGTTGTGCCATCAAAGTTCACCCACGCACGACAGCCGTATGCCGTTGCTACCGAGCCGTAGCCGGAATTAAATTGAAGGTTTGCAGACGAGTCCAGCCGCATAACCTCAGTACCGCCCTCAGTGAAGGCAATGGTATCAGCGGCAGGGAAGAACATACCCGTGTTGGTGTCGCCGCCCTGCACTGCTGGAGTGGCAGCGGAGCCATCAACACCAGCTATACCTGTGGTTCCGTTTAGAACTAAAGTCATGTGTGCCTCACTCGTACATAATGTTGATAGTGCCAGCGTCGAAGGTATCTGTGCCACCTACTGTGGTAAAACGAACGCGGTCTAGTGTTCCTCCAAGAGCAACAGAACCTGCTGTTGTATGATTATTAAAATTATTGCTTGCTGCTGTTGCAATTCCAGAACAAACCCAAGTGTTTGAATTTATAAGTGTAATAGTAAGGTGTCCAATATAGGTATAAGCTGCGGCAGTTGTTTCAAGAATAAGAAATCCAGAAGAGTATGCTATATATGCGTTGGATGTTGAGGCTTGTCGAGCTACATAACCTGTGTATCCAGAAGATGTAATTGAACCTGCGCCAATCTGTACTAGAAGATTTGACGTGCCGCTTACACTTACGCCGCTAAACATCACCGTAATACGCTTCACCCATGACGGTATGCTAGTGAAATCAATGCTTGTTCCAGACGTAGACGCCTGAGCCGTAGCAGATGTAATAGCACCACCTTGGATAGTCTTATTGGTCAGCGTCTGTGTAGCGGCTAGACCTACAAGTGTATCAGTCACAGCAGGAAGTGTGAGCGTGTTGGTTCCGGCTACAGCAGGAACGTCTATAGTTACCGATCCAGATGTTGCGCCATTGAGCTTTACAGGCATTAGACAGTCTCCAAAATAATGTTCATCATACTATCGACCATGTGCTGCCAGAAGGAACGGTGACGACCACACCACTATCAACCGTGATTGGGCCAAATGTTCCTGCGTTTTTGCTAGCGGTGATTGTGTAGTTAGATGTCACGGTTTGATCGTTTTCGTGGAAAATTGCATCAGTACCACCGCCTGTAGCACCGCCACCGACTGCACCCCATGCAGTACCGTTGTAGCCCTCGAACTGGGTCAAGGTAGTGTTGAACCTAAACTGACCTGTAACGGGCGTAGGACGGTTTGCTGTCGTACTGGCAGGTATCTGTGCAGCACCAGTCAATGATGTCTGACTGACAAATCCAGAACTGGACACATAGGCAGCAACCCACGCTACTCCAGTGTAGATTTTCATAATGCCGTCTGTGCTGTTGAAATACAAAGAGCCACCGACAAGAGCATTACCGTCATTGTCTACTGATGGGTCACTGGCCTTAGCACCAAGGTAGCGGTCATCAAAGCTATCATAAGCTGCAAGCGTAGCATCTCTGGCTGACTCGGCGGCAGTCTGTGCAGACGAGGCGTTAGAAGCAGAGGTAGAGGCATTCGAGGCAGAAGTGGAGGCGTTGGATGCAGATGTAGAAGCATTAGACGCTGAAGTAGCAGCAGCACTGGCAGAAGCAGCAGCAGCATCAGCAGATGCGTCAGCGGCCTCGGCATCAATAACCAGATCAAACTTGGCTACATCAGCATTGCTACTGATTGGTGTAGTTCCAGAAGATGTGTGAGCCGTGTTGACACGGTAAACATTTGAGTTGCTGCTATCTTTTACCAAGTCACGAACAGTGTAAGAAACACCAGCGGCCCAGTTACCACGCCAGTTGCCAATGTCCTCACCGACGACAGGGTTACCATCTGTGTCGAATGCCAAGGTCTTTCCAGCGCGACTTGTGGAAATTGGAAGAACCATGCTCAGTGTGCCGCCATCTTCAACAGCAGCAGGGTCGAACTGTGGAGCCTTCAGAGTACGCTTGTTCTCTTCAGCAAGCTGCTGGATCAGAATGATAGAGGCATCCAACTGCTCATTGAGAGACGAGGCTTTCAAGTCACCAGCGGTCACGAAATCTGTGGTACGCTCAATAGCCCTTGCACCGATAATAGTAATTCGATCAGAGCCTGTAGCGGCAACCACCAGAGTTACCGATCCAGTGCCGTTAGCCCCGTTAATCGTCACAGTGTAGTTTGTGGTGAGCGTCAGCTTGGTTGAGTTCTTATAGACGGCAATGTCCGTCTGGCTGATGACTGGAAATGTAAACGCATAAGGGCCGACACCAGCAGATCCGGTGTAGACAACCCTACGGGTTACTGCGGTAATATTATAATCAGCCATAGATCACCTCGCTTGATTTGCACCTTATACACTACACGGTCTTGTTGCTCAATCTCATTGAATAACTTCAGAAGGAGGCACAAAGAATGTTTGGTTCTGTTCTTTTTTAACCCTATCTTCCATACGTTTTAGATACCCTGGATTAAGGGCTTCTTGAACTCGGTAGATGATTAGATAGTCAAGCATCGCCCTTGCATAGAAGATGTTTGCACCCGGCGTGTTGCTGATAATCAACTTAACAGTTGCAGCCGCTACATCATCACCTTTTTTAGCGCGACCATATAGATCAGCTATGCTGTCTGCCGTTGCGAATGTCGGCCCTAGCAAAGATGAGATTGGGCCAGCACCATAACGGTTTGTCATTTCTCCGAACAGGAAGTCACCAAAGATACCAGCACCACCGCCTTGAAGCATGGATGCTTGGATTAGTTTGGCGTACTCTTCTGCCGTCTCAGGCTTACGAGGCATCTTGCCTTTGATGATTTCCTTGGCTGTCATTGCACCATAACCAAATATGGTAGACCAGAGGATTACCTGAGCCAGACCCATAGCCTCGCCATTGCCATTCTTTAATGCGGCAATCAACCCAGCACTCGGATCTGCTCCTCGTCCGTAGACCTCACGACCCATAACCTTCTGGACAAAGGCAATCGGGAAGCCCTTGAACTGGCCTATAAATCTAAGCAACTCGCCAGTTGGTGTACCTGGTGCATGGCCTTGGTTCATTATGGCTTTAGTTCTTGCATCCGGCTCAAGCACCGCAAACCCAGCACGGTCATCAAAATACGTCATCCACTGGGACTCAACCTCATCTTTAAGGCTGGCAATGGCTGTATCACTTGCCTTCATATTTCTGGCTTCAAGATAGGAAACAAAAATATCATCAGGCAGATTCCTGATTTCTCTGGCAAGTAGATATTCTCTACCATCTGCACCCTTTGTCACCGTTTGACGCATCATGTCCCATTTTTCTGCGTCAATACCGTACTGGCCATAGACACGGCTTGTATCTGGGTTTAGTTTATCAAATGGTAGGTTTTTGTTTCTAGCCGCGAAGTGAGACATAAGGCGAGTAGATGTTGCCCGTAGAGTGTCAGTCCACCAAGTTAAACCATTCAGTTTAAAAAACAGTTGTTGCATCTTAGACATAACGCCAGGCAAATTATCGCCAGCCTCAAACCTGCTAGAAATTCTGCCGATCACCGAGTCAAACACAATGCCTAAACCTGCATCTATGTCTGCAAGATTGGCTCTATTCTGTCCCTTGATTAAGCCAGCAATGGATTCATACATGGCTTCCGTCATGTCAAAGCCTTGGTAACGCAGCTCTGTCATTACAGCCGGAATATCCGTAATCGACGAAACAACTGCCGCACCTAGCTTAGACATGGCTTGGACGCCACGAATGCCAGAACTGATCTCTGCCATCAGATCGTGATTAGGTATTGTTACAGAGCCGTCTATCTCTGCAAACCTTCGTTCTAAAAATCCGTTTTTACCAGTTGCTTGTTGAAACTTTTTTAGTTGCTCAGGATCATTTTTTAATCCGGCTTCTAACATGGTCACAATGCGGTTGTAGTTGTCCCGTGGGTTTGGTCCGAGCGTCCGCATCAAGCTGACATTCTGAGCGGCAACATTCATCTGCCTAATAATAGCGTCAGAAATACTTCCAACTCCATATTTAGAATGGTAATTATACCAAGCATTTGCATTTTTAAAATGCAATACACGCTCTGCACTAACTTTTTTAGCTAGATTAGCTGTGCCTCCTTTAAATCCTGTGATATTTTCAGATGCTTTTAAATGAATACCGTTTGAAAAACCTTCATACATTTTGCCTAAAATTTCTCTTGCGTTTTCTCCTGGGCCAAACGTTATTGTAAAATCAAGTTCTTTTTGGATGTCGTCAATCCATTGCTCTCTACCAGCAGCGCGAATTTTAACATTATCATGCGATTGCCGAACGATATATCCGGCTAATTTACCAATATCAGCCCCAGCATTATTGGAATCAATTCTTGTAACTTCCTGCCATTTATAAATTATGTCAGCCAACTTCTTTATCTCTACTGGGCCACTATATGCAGGAGCAGCAGGATTATTAATCGACCATAGTGCATTTGTTATTTCAAGATCTGATTGCTTGTTGGTCAGCAGTTTTAATACATTTGCTTTTTCAAGGTCATAGACCAACCCAGAAAGATAGTTTTTGGCTAAGGCGTTCTGTTGGGCAGCCGCGCTGAAACGAGAACCTAAAGCAGCCTTGTTGACCCCTACTAATGCAGCCTCTAGGCCACCAGCGTAGTCATTAGCAAATTGAGTCTTAACAAAG
>Ga0209033_1000786_pt1 | contig 18629 bp, 15 predicted proteins | sample LauGreFa1BDMLBDN_2_FD_188218 | JGI IMG/M metagenome (GOLD analysis project Ga0209033, IMG submission 188218) | Freshwater lake microbial communities from Lake Michigan, USA - Fa13.BD.MLB.DN (SPAdes) (version 2) | ecosystem: Environmental > Aquatic > Freshwater > Lake | place: Lake Michigan, USA...
CCTCACAAACAATGTGAAGGAATTCCGCGAAATGTGGTGGCCACTCATGGACTTCGCCACCATCTTTGACACCATCGTTGATAGCCACGAAGTCGGTATGCGCAAACCGAACCCCGCCATCTATCAGCTCACTATGGATCGTTTAGGCGCCACCGCGACCCGAACGGCATTTCTCGATGACCTTGAGGCCAATGTTCACGCTGCAAACGCCCTCGGCATGCATGGGGTCCATGTGGAAGAAGACTCCTCGGGGGCCATTGCTCGCGCCCGTGCACTCACCGGCGTGTAACCCTTTCTCACGTCTGAGCTAGTCAGATTTCCTTAGGGGTCACTTATAGAAATTAGGCATACTGTTATTGTTTCAGTGTGAGGAAGCGCTATTCAGCAAGTGTGCTCGACCCCGATGGCATCAGCCACGTTTCGGTCATCACGCGCACTCGACGAATAGGACACTCTCGAAATACAACTGTTTCGATGCGATCTCGAGTTGATCGCGCTTCTCAGTCTTCCCTTCCATTGTCGTTCCATGTGCGTGGAGAACGAGTTACCAGCACATCGACCGGACTTGAAGTCGATTCCCTCTCGCCGACCTTGCACAAAGTCACACTGCACCTTTCCCCGTCTCAAGAATGGTCCCGCATTTCTTTTGTTGTCACTCGCGCATACGACATTCGTCAACTGTTGCTCCGTGCACAGATTTCTGACAAACCTGTAACAGAACACTCAAGTCACAGCCAGTTCTCGCTCGTGGTTACAGGAATAGCTGCTGCTTCCCTACTTGTATTCGGGTCACTCTTCATACAAAGCAGATCAAACGACCGCACTGTTACTGCCGCCACCATCACAAATACCGCGCCAACGACTCAGCCGCCGAAATCAGCCGTTACCGATGGGCAAGCACTTCCTGCTTATTCAAAATTTCCTACACTCACAGAGCAAACCACTAAAGACCTGTTGGGCGATGTACCCGATGATGGTCGAACATGGTTGGTCATTCCTCGACTACATCTCCGTATCCCCGTAGTCACAGGCATAGAAGACCCACAACTTGCAAAGGGTGTTGGTTGGTACCCATCTACTGATGCTCCTGGATCCCCAGGAAACATTGGGATTGCGGGCCATCGCACGACGGCACCTGCTCCTTTCTTTTTTCTAGACAAATTAGAAATAGCTGATTCCATTTTTCTCGTAGTAAAAAACAAGTTGTTTCGTTATCTCGTGACTGCATCAGATGACGACACGTCATACAAGATTGTCCCGCCATCTGAGATTTCAGTCATTGGTCGCTTGGGATTTGATGCAGTCACTCTCACAACCTGCACACCAATCGGCAGCGATGCCGAACGACTGATTGTGCATGCCAAGTTGCTGCGCTCCGTAGCGTTTTCTAGAAAGTAGATCACATGACAGAAGAAATTGATGCCAGCAACAACACAGGTGAAATTGCTCGAAATTCACTGATGTCACGGATGGGAACGCCTCATCGTGAAATAGTGCTGCCAAATATTCGTCCCCGATGGGGGAAATACAAAGCGTCTGAAGTTGAGCAGGCTTTTCGAGAGATAGCAGTACAAGTCGACGACCTTCAAAGCACAGTGACGCAAGAAGTTGTCCAGATGCTATCCACCATCATTACTGAAGTTCATCGCGAATCACGCAGGGTACGAGAAGCAGCAGTCCTAGAAGAACTCAAAATGCGTGAACTGTTACAGCAGGATCGGGACCAACTCGAACAACAACGTCAAGCAATGATGGACGAGGCCAAGAACGAAGCGCAGTCCATCATGAATGTTGCTCGCCAAGAATCGGCCAATCTCGATAGCAAGATGGATGAGATTCGAAAGATTATTGCTGAGGTCAGTTCAGCCATCGATGTAACTCCCCCAAGATCCTCATAGCGCGGTAGACGGTGCGATACAGAGAACTGAACGCGCACCACTAGCCACCAGAGCTTTTGCTGCTGCATGAAACGTTGATCCTGTAGTCACTACATCATCTATGACGACTACATCACGAAATCGCCCCAGAGGTCGAGCCACAAACAATGGTTGTCGTAGTCGTTCATCTCTTGAAGCGCCGGTTTGAGATTCGGCATTTATACGTCGCAGATACTTTCTGATTGGTAATCCTGTTAGTCCCGCAACATGACGTGCAATAAGTTCGGCATGATCCATTCCTCGGTCACGAATGTGCTTCCTGTTCGTAGATGCCCAGGTCAATACGTCTGCATGCGAATGCTCAGAAATGATGGGCGCAATCATGCGTGCCAAGTGCAAAGCATGCTTTCTCTCATGTCCATACTTCAACTGCAACACATGATGCCGCACATTTTCACTATGACGATAAACCCCAACAATAGTGACCATTACTAATGCACCCGTGGGCGATGACATCTGCTCAGTACGATGTAATTCCATGAGCCACACTCCGCTTCCACCACTTCGGGAGAATTTCTTCGAACGACTCCTTCGATGTGTGACTGGATTGGCTTGTTTCGGTACTGGAATTGCATTCTTTGTGCGTTCAGAACTTGGCGTTCCACCGTGGGACGTTTTCCACCAGGGGGTCTCGCATCACACAGGTCTTGGTCTCGGTACGGTGCTCATCATCGTGGCGTTTTGCGTTTTGCTGTTGTGGATACCACTTCGTTTGCGACCTGGCCTTGGAACACTGCTCAACGCAATTGAAATCGGCCTCGTAGAAAACCTTGCTCAGGACCTAATCCCCGAGACGAAGAACATAGTGATTCGCATCATCTTCATGTTGCTCGGTTTGACCATCATTGCGGCTGGTTCAGGGTTGTACATCGGTGCCCAACTCGGATCGGGCCCACGCGATGGCCTCATGCTCGGACTCAATAAGCGATTTGGTATCAGTGTTCGCCTTGCCCGCACACTGGTGGAGATAACGGTCATGGTCATTGGCATCTTCATGGGCGGCCACATTGGTCTTGGAACATTTGTTTTTGCATTTGGAATTGGGCCAATGGTTCAAGTGGCGCTTCGTGTGTTCAAAATGGCCGCAACCCAGCAAGATGCAGTAGTTGGAGAAGCTTCCGAGCAATAACGGCATAGAAAAAGGGCGCCGGTTTCCCGACGCCCTTTCCCGTGTATTGATTTAGTAGCGGTAGTGCTCTGGCTTGAATGGTCCTGAAGGATTCATGTCCATGTATTCAGCCTGCTCATCGGTGAGCTGCGTCAACTTCACACCCAATGCGTCAAGGTGTGCGAATGCAACCTTTTCGTCAAGGTGCTTTGGCAACACGTACACGCCCAGTGGGTATGCCGCAAGGTTTGTGAACAGTTCAATCTGAGCAATCACTTGGTTACTGAATGAACAGCTCATTACAAAGCTTGGGTGCCCGGTTGCACAACCAAGGTTCACCAAACGACCTTCAGCCAAAACAATCACAGCGTGACCGTCTGGGAATGTCCACAGGTCTGTTCCAGCCTTCAACTCGTCACGGCTCGCGCCACTTCGAGCAAGACCAGCCATATCGATTTCGTTGTCAAAGTGGCCAATGTTGCACACAATTGCGTTGTGCTTCATGCCCGACATGTGCTCTGCGGTAATGATTGCTTCGTTGCCAGTTGCAGTTACAAAAATATCTGCTTCACCGAGCGCTGACTCGATTGTGTTGACTTCGTAGCCCTCCATTGCCGCCTGCAATGCGTTAATTGGGTCGATCTCAGTAACGATGACTCGTGCACCTTGGCCACGAAGGCTCTGCGCACAACCCTTACCAACATCGCCGTAGCCACAGACAACTGCAAGCTTTCCAGCAATCATCACGTCGGTTGCACGGTTGATCGCATCGATGAGCGAGTGACGACATCCGTACAGGTTGTCAAACTTGCTCTTAGTCACACTGTCGTTCACGTTGATAGCTGGGAACAACAATTCGTTCTTCTCTGCCATCTTGTACAAACGCTTTACACCAGTTGTGGTCTCTTCGGTAACACCTTTGATGGATGCTGCCATACGTGTCCACTTTGTGGGCTCAGTCTTCAGTGAACGCTGCAAGAGTCCAAGTACGAGCGCAAGCTCTGGGTTTGATGCCGATGTTGGATCTGGCACCGCGCCAGCCTTTTCGTATTCAACGCCCTTGTGCACCAACAACGTGGCATCGCCACCATCGTCGAGAATCATGTTCGGAAGGTCGCCATCTGGCCATGTCATCATCTGTTCTGTGCAGAACCAATACTCTTCGAGCGTTTCGCCCTTCCAAGCAAAGACAGGAACACCTTGTGGGTTTTCTTGCGTACCGTTTGGTCCGACAACAACCGCAGCAGCAGCGTGATCTTGGGTAGAGAAAATGTTGCAACTTGCCCAACGCACTTCTGCACCCAACTCAACGAGGGTCTCAATGAGAACTGCAGTTTGGATGGTCATGTGAAGTGAGCCAGAAATGCGAGCGCCCTTCAAAGGCTTTGAAGGTCCGAACTCTTTGCGCAACCAGCGAAGGCCGGGCATTTCATGTTCAGCAAGATGGATTTCCTTGCGACCAAAAGGCGCAAGGCTGAGGTCGGCGACGCGATAATCGCGACGTTCGGCGAGAGAGGACATGGGGACTCCTTGAAATGAGTGGTAATGGATCCTGGCTGGGGCCAACTGGCTCCGCTCTAATCAGCCGGACTCTCTCAGTGTAGCGATGGCTACGCAGTGAAAGTGGGTTTGATGCCCTGGGCTGCAATAACAGCCTCTAAACGGGCGTGATCGGCGTCTGACACCTGAGTGGATTCTTGAATCAACATGACTGGAATGCCGTCAATAACTGCGTATGAGCGATGCAAGCGCGGGTTGTACAGAAGAGATTCGGACTCAACGAAAAACAGTGGTCCTTTGTCTTCTGGACACGCAAGGATGTTGAGGAGGGATTGATCAAGGCTCATATAGATATCTTTCCAGTTTTACACCGAAGTCACAAGCGAGAGAACTTCTGCAACGTATGTGTCACAATCGTCTCGCGTCGATGCCTCGAGATTGAGTCGTAGCAGTGGTTCTGTGTTTGACGGACGCAAATTGAACCACCAATCACCGCAGTCCACAGTTAATCCGTCGATCCAGTCTTGAGGGAACTTGGAGTACACCTTGGCCACTTCTGCCATCACGACTTGTGCATCAGACACACTGGTGTTGATCTCGCCACTTGCTTCATAACGCTCAAATGGCTTTCGCAGTTCCGACAATGGTTGTTGTGCTCGCGATAACTCCTGCAACATAAACATCGTGGCGATGATGCCTGAGTCAGCACGGTAGTTATCGAGGAAGTAGTAATGAGCCGAATGCTCTCCACCAAACACCGCACCAGTCTCAGCCATCACTTGTTTGATATTGCTGTGGCCAACTTTGGTGCGAACGGGTACTCCCCCATTTTCTGTAATTACTTCAGGCACTGAACGAGAACAGATGAGGTTGTGCAAGACAGTTGCGCCCGGGTTTGCGCGCAATACAGCCGCTGCCAAGATCGCAGTAGTCGTAGAACCCGACACCCCGCGCCCTTGTTCATCAACCACAAACACTCGGTCTGCATCACCATCAAATGCCAAACCAATGTCGAACCCGCCGCTGATAACTCGCGCTTGAAGATCGCGTTGATTCGCTGGCTGAATGGGATCGGCAGGGTGATTCGGAAAACTGCCGTCGAGTTCTGGGTACATCACTTCAAGTTGCATCATTGGCAAACGGTCAAACACGACAGGAACGATGAGTCCGCCCATGCCGTTTGCAGTATCAGCCACAACTTTCATCGGAATCAACGAATCAACATCAATGAATGACACCACATGATCAGCGAAGTCATTCAACATGTCACGTTCTGTAATAGTCCCAATTGCAGCCACGTCAGCAGGCGCACGCCCAGCCATTACTTCTTTAGCGCCATCGCGAATAGTGGCAAGTCCGGTGTCAATACCAACCGGTCTTGCGCCAGAAAGACAGAACTTGATGCCGTTGTATTCAGCCGGATTGTGAGAGGCAGTAAACATTGCTCCGGGAGCATCCAACGAACCAGCAGCGAAATACACAAGATCCGTACTTGCTAATCCAAGGTTCACAACATTGACGCCACGAGAAATCACGCCGCGTGAAAAAGACTCGGCAAGAGATTCGCCAGTAACACGCATATCGCGGCCCACAAGAACCATGGGAGCCTTCACAAAATCCGCAAAGGCAACGCCCAATGCATAAGCAACATCGTCGTTCATTTCATCGGGTGTGGTTCCTCGAATGTCATACGCCTTGACAATGCGGTCAAGTACTGAAGGGTCTGTACTCATCGTTAAACGAGGTTATCGGAGTCGTCGTCTTTGTCAGATGAATTATCAGAAAGCTCGCTTATTACAGGAGAAATAGCAACGCCATAACGGAATTTGCGGCGATACATGAACACTGCCATCACAATGCCAATCAACGTAAGAACATATGCAGAGCTATCGAGGCGAGTTGCTTCATACGACAAGGTGACATTTTTTGATGTGGGGATAACAACCATCATGTTTGGTGCTGCGCGATACACCCCACTTGCGCCAGATGCTTTCCAATTGGGAAAGTAACTCACTTTGACGAGAACTGGCACACCAATCTTGTCGACTGTAAATGAAATCGATTCAGTTCCCTTTTTCACATTAGAGACCGTGACTGGCTCAAGATCGCGAGCCGTATACGCCGTAGCCGGAGATGCAGTCACAATGTCTACTTGGCGTCCAGACTCTCCTGGTTCACCAATTGTTCGGGTTGTATCTGGAATGACATCAATGCGCTGCCATTCGTCAGGGCCGTGGTCTACCAGCAATGCAGACCATTCATCGTTGTGCTGGAAATACGACGTACCTACTTCGAGCCATCGTTCACGACGGTCGCCGGGACGTTCGTTAACGACAACAGGCTCAACCGACAACGGCTCAACCAATGTTGTGTCTTGAATCTCGTACACATGCCATGGACCAGATGTTGCGACCTTCGCCAGTTCAGGCAAAACATCTGCCTTAGAAATTGCTTCAGGCGTCAGAGCCATGTAGTAGCGCACACCCAGCATGCGCATATAGGCAACCCCTTTCACTGGGTCGTTATTGTCGTATCGCAATTCTCGCACTGGGTTACTGCTTTGTTTAGACAATGCTGCAGCGGTGATGAAGTGATACGGAGTAGTTCCTGACGCTTCGAAATACAAACCTTCCATCGAACCAATGCAGCCATGCGTCCAATACGGAAGCAGCATTAGAGCCATCGTCGTGCCGTATTTGTTGAGGTCTGAGTTATTTTCCCAAATGGATTGACCACAACCGTGTTGAGGATCTTTCCCAAGAGCATCCATGGTGTCGAGGAGCCCGCGATATTCGCCGTATGACGACTTGCCTTCATACCCTTCGAAGTTCCAACGCGCCCAACCATCTGAGAATGCGCGTGCAGAAGAAAACTGCAACGGTCCCCACGAATACTTTGTTCCCGTCGCAGAGTTAGTTAATTCCCCACCGGGCAACGTGTGATATCGAGCTCCGAGAACGACGAGACACAAAAGTGTCGTTACCCACAGAAGAGACGTAGACACATTTGTACTCGCAGGGCGTGGAATTTGACCAGGCGACTTTTGTAAAGCAATTGATTGCCGAAGGAAAAGCCCTAGCTCATATACGCCGATTGCAGCAAGCATGTATCGCAGCAAATAAATGAAAGGCAAGATGCGTGGATTCCAGAGTAAACCAATTACCGGAAGCCCACCCTGAGCCACTTTGACACCAATCATCAAAATGATCGTGTAAGTGCCCATCCAGATTCCAAAAAACCTCTTCTTCGCAATAGAGGCAACAAACCCCACGATGGATAGCGATACAAGAAGAATGTCTAATGATGTAACCAATGGGAAATACATGTCCCACATCGTTGTGAAGCTGCCGCCGCCTGGTTCAGATCCGTATTTCATATCGGTCATGAACGAATGACCGCCCAGGAACGGAACAACCCAGAATGCGGATAGCAAGAACGCTGCCAACAATGTGGTGAATGCATAACGAAAACGCTGTTTGTCTATGCGTAGAAGGAACATCACTACTGCTCCACCAAAAACGAATATGAGCACAATGCCATGGCTCAAGGCAGATAATGCAATAAACACTGCGGCCCATACGCGATGTTTTCCATCATCTAGACCTCGAGCAAAGAATCCAAAAGCAACCATTGACAATGCAAGAGCAATGGAGTGCGAGAACTCACCCGCCATTGTTGAGGCGATGTTTCCTCCGTAGATGGTGAAGCTCTCATCAAAAATGAACATGGTGGCACCGACGACCATCAACTCAGGCAATGGGTACAACAATTTCGCAACGCGAGCCATGACGTAAACGCACACTGGAAATGCAACTAACCCAGCAACAACAATCAACTTAAACGCGATGCCGTAGGGCAAAACAAGATCGAGAAGAACTATGGCGAGCGCTGGGACCACCATGTAAAAGCGGTACGCCGGTAAGCCGGAATACCAATCCATGCTCCAGCCAGTGAGTCTCCAATGGGGCAACAGAACATCTCGCAAATACGCAGGCCCCCAAACATGCGCACCCATGTCGCCACCCGTAGGCGTGTTGTTTCGCAAAATTAGATTCGGATGCAGCACTGACAAGATCAGCAACGTTGCACCCAACACGACAGCCGTAGTGCTCATGGCTTTAAATGTGGCAGTCCACTCTTCACGTTGCGAGATCTTCTCTTCGTCTCGCACATCAAGTTCTTCTAAATCGTCATTTTTCATTTTCTTACACCAGTGCTACAAGCAGAAGGCCTGCCACGTTGAATGCCATATGGGTAGCAATGGGGAGTCCCAATCTTCCAGATTTTTTCCGCAACAGTCCGAGAACTAGTGCAAACGCAAAAAGCCCCGGGATTTCTACTGGAGAGAAATGTACAAGAGCAAAGATTGCAGCTGTTGTCACTAGGCCAGGGAAAGCACCCAAAAGCGCCGTTGCACCGTTCTGCAGCACCCCGCGGTACAGAATTTCCTCTGCAATCGGTGCACCAACAACTACAACAAGTACCAATACAACAATCCACAAACCCTGCGCCTGATCAGTCAACTCTGTAGCTCGCCGTGACACTTCATCAAACGAGAAGGCATCAGGAAACAATTGAGCAAATGGCCATGTCACAACATTGACAAGCACGAACTGCGATGCGAGACCAACAGGTATTCCAACGAGCCAGTCACGCCTGGTGATTGACAAGCCGAAACCATCTCGCAATGTGGTGTTATTGGCGACACAAAACCGATGTGCAACCACACAAAACACTGCCCACATACAAAAGGCGCTGGCTGCCATTGTTGAAGTGCGCACGACAGAATCCGTTGATGCGTCAGGCTGTAGCGCTACGTACACGAGCGAGGAGACAAGATTTCCAAAGATGAAGGCCGTTACCCAGTAGCCAAGGGCTCGCTTTTGAGGCTGAAGACCACTGGTCTCAGTTGACATGTGATTATCCGGCGAGGCGGCCAGGGTTGTACACATGCACCCGCTGGCGACGATCCTCGAGATGCCAGCCAGATGGAGCAGTCGTGCGATTGGCGTGTTGATCACACAAATCGTATGAATGTGGGTCACGCTCAGGACTCAGATTGTCTAGCCAGACAAGGGAACGAGCATATTGATAGGTAAGAGTCACTGTTGCCACGTGGACACATCCCTGTCGAGTGCACTGTCTTGCCATACAAGTAACGGTAGTCACATGGCCGACCATTTTCGGCGACCCCGCAGAGACACTCGTTCACCCCAGCCGTAGCATGGGTGGATTATGAGCGATATGCCGCCACCACCGCCACCACGTAACCCACAATCACGAAACCCCATCAAGGGTCTGCGCGACCAAAAGCCAAATGCCGACGGAAAGCCAGCGATGCCAAAGTGGGCCATCTGGGCCATCATCGGCGCGGTTGTAGTTCTGGCATTTGGAAGCCAACTGTTCACACAACCAACTGGCGAGAAACTCAGCTACACAGAATTTTTGGCACAGGTGCGCAATGGCGATGTCAGCGAAGTCACCATCAATAACTCCACCAACATCATCTCCGGCGTGCTCGACAATGGTTCGAAGTTCACCACTACTGGCGCAAACACCCTCAGTGACGCTGACGAGTCTCTCCTTAAACAAATGGGAGTGAACTACGACTACAACACTCCACAAGCCAACTGGATTACCAGCATTCTTCCCATCATCTTGCCGTTCCTTCTTGTTGTCGGATTCTTCATGTGGATGCAACGTCGCGCCATGGGCCAAGCCGGAAGCATCATGTCTGTTGGCCGGAGCAAGGCCAAGGCCTACCAAGCCGACAAACCGTCCACCACGTTCGCCGATGTTGCTGGTTATGACGGTGTCAAACTTGAAATCAAGGAAGTTGTTGACTTTCTTCGCATGCCAGATCGATTCAAAGAAATCGGTGCACGTGTACCAAAGGGAATGTTGCTCGTTGGTCCTCCGGGAACTGGTAAGACCCTTTTTGCTCGTGCCGTCGCTGGCGAAGCCGGAGTCGGATTCTTGTCCGTTACAGGTTCTGACTTCATGGAAATGTTTGTTGGCGTAGGTGCTAGTCGTGTGCGGGACTTGTTCTTGCAAGCGCGCAAGATGGGTAAGGCAATCATCTTCATCGACGAAATTGATTCCATTGGTCGTAAGCGTGGTGCAGGTCTGGGTGGCGGTCACGACGAACGCGAACAAACACTCAACCAGTTACTTGCCGAGATGGATGGTTTTGAAACCTCTGAAGGCATTGTGATCCTCGCTGCCACTAACCGACCAGACATCCTCGATCCTGCTCTCTTGCGTCCAGGTCGATTTGATCGCCAGATCGTTGTGCCACTTCCTGAATTCGAAGAACGTCTTGCCATTTTGAAAGTGCACTCACGCGACAAGCGCATGGGAACCGATGTCGACCTTGAAACCATGGCTCGTGCAACTCCAGGTATGAGTGGTGCCGACCTTGCCAATCTTGTAAACGAATCAGCATTGTTTGCCGTACGTCGCGGTTCATTGAACATCGAACGAATCGACTTTGAGAACGCACGTGACCGAGTAGTTATGGGTGCTCGTCGCGAAAGTCTGGTTCTCAACGCCGAAGAAAAGCGAGCAACAGCTTTCCACGAAGGCGGCCATGCTGTTCTTGCAACAGTTCTTCCTCATTCAGATCCACTACACAAAGTCACCATCCTTCCTCGCGGTATGGCACTCGGTGTTACATGGTCATTGCCTGAAGAACGTCACACATATTCACGCGAATACTTTGAAGACCTCATCTGTAAAGCAATGGGTGGCCGCGTTGCCGAGAAGATTGTTTTCGGACAACTCAATAGCGGTGCGGCAAACGATCTTGAACAGGCCACTTCTATTGCACGCCGCATGGTGCGCGAGTGGGGCATGTCCGACAAAGTTGGTCCAATGGCATGGAACGGACAACAGCAAGTGTTCCTTGGCGAAGACCTCATGACAAGCGGTCGTGAGTACTCCGACTCAACTGCACAATTACTTGACGAAGAAGTGTCACGCATTCTGCTGGAGCAAGAACAACGAGCTCACGAATACCTCACGAAGCATCGCAAGGGCCTAGAACTTGTTGCCGAGGCATTGCTTCGCGATGAAACGATTGACGGTCCAACGGTCGGCAAACTTGTTCAAGAGTCTCTTGGCACTGCCGTTGAAAGCGAATTGCCAACTGCGTAATTACGGATGATCGTGCTGACTACACGAATCAGGTACTGAACCTGGATCCCTGCACTCAGCCATCGCAGCCCACATATCTTGAGCCTTCATCGGCCCTAAGAAACCCTTCAGCACTACCCCGTCGTGGTTGGCCATCACCAAAGTAGGCACTGCCTCAATGTTGTACTTCTTGTGCAGTGCAGGGTGCTCAGTGAAGTCCACACGCTGTACCGCCACATCGTGCGATGAAAGAACGCTCGCCTTGGTGGCAACGTCTGCACAAGTTCCACATGTGGCTGATGTGAACACCACCACCAACCATGGCGTTGCAGATGATTCAAAATCAGATCGATCCAATTGCGAAGGAATCTCGAAACTTGCTTGCGTAGGTGCATCGGGTTGTCGTCGGCGCAGAACATAAGCCACACAAAAAGCGACAGCAATACAAACTCCAAGCAATGCAAGTCGTGTGATCATTTTGAGATCACCGGAAGCGCACCAACAATTCCGAACCCCACCAATCCATGACCACGGTATGTACGACGCTGTACAACGAGTGGAACAGTCGACCTGATGACTACTTCACCATCGTTTACGCCCGCTGGAACATCAAGGCTGATACGCGCAGCTGCGCCGATTGGCACATCGATGAGTTGAGGAAGATCTACGACGCCACCAGGACCAACAGCCGACACTGTGTACGTGCCATCTTGCGCCGTGGTGTTCACAAGTGACAACGCATTACGAGCTCCATTAGAAAGACCGCTCGGTATTCGCCATTCCTGTGTCGCCAATGCCGCGGGGACACCGTTTGTGATTGCAGTAAAAGAACTGCCACCCGTGATCTGACTAAGAACATGTTCAACAACTACTGGCACCTTGCCAATCGACGAAACGACCATTGCGTGTTCACCTTTTGGAAGATCCGCAAGGTCATCAGTGTTTATCAGCAACACCGAGCCAGCAGGAATGTCGACAGTTGCCGACGGCGCTGCAGCGGAAGCATTTTCATCAATGATTGTGCCGTTCGTGATTCCTTCACCAAAAAATGAAACGTTCACTTGCGCCAATGAGGCAGACGGATTGAAAACAACCAGACGTTCCGATACCTGTGGCCCTGTTCGACCAGCGGCAAACCACCATTCGTTTAACGCAACTGGAATTCCAATTGTGGTGGAATAACCCAATCGGCCACCGCCCAAATAGTGCTGCATTCGCGAAGCGATGATTTGTCCAGTTGTCGCTTCTACTTCGAGCGCAATGCTTGATTCATCCGTTGCACCAAACTCTGCCAAGGACAAACTGCGAGATGTACGGGAACCAAGAATGAGTCCCTGAAATCCTGTCGGGCTTCGCTTTCCTTCTTTGGTGACGTAGGCAACATTTACTACGGCACTCTCCGGATAGGGATTAGTCAGCACGAGACGCTGTGATGAACCTTGAGTTGTGAATCCATCAGCGAAATACCACGTGGAGGATGTCTGTGAAACACATTGAGATGTAACGTCGCCCGCGGCATATACCAATTGTTGTTCCACAGTGCCCACAGAGCCAATGATCTCAACTACCGGAACGATCACCCCAACAGTTCTCCCGCGAAGAACATCAACCACTGAATGATTACGGGCTGGTACTTCAACTGTCTGGGACTCCATTGGAGAATTACTGAGGAAGCTCACTGCAGCCGTAATTGCTGTGTCACTCGGATTGGAAATAAACACCGACGCACTATCGAGACCATCGCCCGCTGCTGCACCTGGGCAGAACCACGAACTACTAATGCGGTTGCTCTTTATGGAGTGAGGAAAGCCCGCCATGGAAACGATTCCTCTAGAAGCACCCTCGCTCACTTCTGTTTGACGTTGATCGATGTATACAACTCCACCCATCACAACCACTATGAGAAAAATAGAAATTGCACGCCGAATGATGTTCATTGCACTACTCCATTATTCATATGGATGACTGCACCCTCGGCACCTAGTTGCGCCGACACCTCTGAAGGTTTCTTCTTTCGCCTACGCGAGACCGCGATAAAAGCAACAATGCACCAAGCAACAAATTGCAACAGCACGACACACGTATGCAGAAGAGAAGCAGAGAAACTCATCTCCAATTTTCCAGGCGACGAGATGTCGTACGCATTCGTCAATCCGAAAGCTGGTCGAGCCGGAACATCTACCCCATCTAACAACACTTCCCATCGCGACGTGAAAGGAACAGACAGATGCACCGTGCCTGCGACAACATCAGCTTGTATTGCAGATTCAGGACGCAATGCTGAAGGTAACGCTGTAGCGCCCGCAATATCTGTTGCAATCATGGACGATGCGCCAGCAAGTGTGCTGCTCTGCGCACCAGCAGCCGTCAACTGTGACCGCACTGGCACCCAAGTGGTGTTTTCAAAAATCACTACGTCTGACGATGCATATCGCCGACGAAGGTCGAGCTGTCGAGACAGTGACTCAACAAGCCCTCGAGGAGCAGCAATTGTGTGCGAACGGGTGGATTGCCCCCCATCAATGATCGGAACAACAATGAATCGAACGGACAATGGCGCGAGTAATCGACCGGCGCGCGATGTTTGTCCGCGCACAAATCCGTACATTGCGTCCACCGCATTGTCACGCAAACGAGTCGGTGGAGTTTCCCAGCTCTCTTCTGCTGAGGGATCTGGCCCGTTGACTACTGAGTACGCAATACCCCATCCAAAGTTCAGCGGCGAACCAGGCAAGACACGCGAGTCTCCAATAAATAGTGTTCTGTATCCACCGTCTGCTTCAGCACTTGGCAACTGAGCCAACAACTGCGGGAGCGATAACGATGGTTGATTCCAAGAACCACCAAGCGTGTTAATGCCCGCCGGAACCATGGCTACTAAAAACGCAATTGCCACAAGTGCGCTTAGTGGCTGGCGCCAACCAAAACGTGCTTTGCGTAAATCGAGTACGAACGATGCGCCCATTGCACCAGCACACACGGAAATTCCAAATGCAACTATGACAAGAAGAATTGCTGGTTCTGGCAAATGCGCAGGAAGCAATAACGCATCGTCAAGTAACGCCAGCAATAAACCAACAGCAACCAATGCTGCTCCGCGTAACGCCCATACAGCACGCGGTCCAGTAACTAAAAAGATTGATCCGAGAACGACGCCATACAACAAGATCGTGACAGACGAAAGCGCAAAACCTCCGACATCGAATTGTGCTAACCCGAACAATCCAAGATTGCGACCAGACTCAACTGGCGCACCAGTGAGCGCTTCCCACCATCCAGAGCGAAGGTACGTTGCCGACCACGGAATGTTCATCGCAATTGCGGCAACGACAATGCCTGCGGTAACTCCCACCCATCGAAGAACCCATTTCGCAGCGACGCCTTGAGTAATGGATACAACAGCAATCACTACGGCGATTACTGGGAGCACTAACAACACTGAAGGTTCAAACGCGGCCACAACTGCCACCACCAAAGTCAAGGAGGCAAACCACCGTCTCCATTGAAGAGGCGGCGCTTCAGCCATCACTTCTTTCACCTCGGAGTCATCTATGTCTGCATGACCAACAAGCATTCGTCCGAGGTGCACTATCCATGGAACCGTGGCATAGAGCAACAGTGCTCCCCATCGCCCCGAAGCAATTGATGCATAGGGTAAGGGAACTGCGGCGTACGCAACTGTCGACGAAATTCGGCCGGCGCGAGTACCCAGCACCGAAGCAAACCTCCACACACCGAGCCACCCAATGACAGGCAGTAAACACACAGACAATGTGTGTAGTAACCCCATGTTGCCAAGCGTTGTGATGGCACCGGTTGCAACGAGCGCGATACCCGTTGGCAAAGCAGACACTTGACCAAACCCTGCACCCCACCAGCCTGATGCATACGAAGCAACAAGCTCACGTGCAGATCCTCTAAAGGGTGCAAACTGCCCAACGGATACAACGCCATTCACAAATAGCGAGCGTGATCCAATAACAAACAAAAGTAGTAGCGAAATCCACATCACATACGAGCTGCGTGGTGGCGCTTCATGTACAACGCCAGATGCCTGAGATTGTGAAATTCCTGCTCGTCGCGCTTTGCGTCGCACATACGCCGTGACATACGAACTTCCACTTAACTGCAAAGCACGAATTTCACTTCCGTCCACTTCACGATGTTCTGAGAGTTCATCGCGGCGGCGGCGAATATCCCCCAGTCCAAATGGAAGTGACCACATTGCTCGAACTTCAATGAGCGCCTGAGAAGTACGGCCAGTGACGAGAAGCAAGACAACACGAACAATCGTCAATAGATACATCTGCATCACAGTGAACGGGACCTGCGAAATGGAGGATAACGCGACCACTGATTGGACTCGCACAATCTCGGCTTCGAGATTCGAATCTGTCACCAGGTCACTAGCCAACGACATGGTTGAGTTTTCTTTGTGGCGCGCGATAGCGGCCGGAACAACTACTACACGAGCACCTGCAGCATGAAGTCGCCAACACAAGTCAAGGTCGGCTCCGCTTGTGGCAAGAGATTCTGTAAAGCCCTTTACAGTACGAAAAAGGTCTGCGCGCACAAGCATGCATGCAGACGACAACTTGAAAACGTCTCGCACTGCGTCGTGTTGTTCTTGATCAAGTTCGCCGTCGTCAGCAATCGGAAGTTCAACACCGAATCTGTCAACATCAACTCCGACACTTTGAATCATCTTGGGGTTATCCCAATAGGTCAACTTCGGACCTACGGCACCCGCGTTCGAGCGATACAACTCTTCGACGAGCAACGAGATTGCGTCGGGGGCGAGAGCCACGTCGTCATGCATGAAGCAGAAAAAGCCACTGTCTCCCTGCACGAGGTTTAAGACACTGTTACAGGAGGCAGCAAAACCAGGATTGCCTCCCAAGAAACGCACCACTGCCGCAGGCATTTCGGTGGCAATCGTGTCAAGAATTGCTCGAGACAAAGGGTCGGACTCTTCGCCAGTCACCAAGATGAGGGCCTGAAGCGATTCATAGGTCTGCTGAGCTAAGCCCCGAAGGGACTCTGTGAACCAATCACCCGGTTCGTGGGCCACCATTACGGCCACCACGGGGGGAAGGGAAGAAACAACCTGAGGCTCTGTCACGCCCCTGCGAGGCTAGTGCGATGACCCCACCCCCTGTCGGCAGACGCCCCTAGGTGACATACGCCATCTCGCAGAGTGCTAGCAATAGTTTGCACTTCGGGGTATCGTCTGGTCATGAGCAAATTCACGTTCCCCCACATTTCCCTTCCCCACTTTGATATTCCTGGTCTCGACAAGCTTCCAAAGATGGAACTTCCCAAGATCTCCATTCCTCAATTCCACTCAATTGACCTCACATCTCTCGACCTTCGCCGCATTAACCCGCAAGCAGTTTTGGAATCACCTGTGGTGAAGCAAGCAACTGAAGCCGGTTACACCGCCGTTGGTTTTGCAGTTCTTGGTTTTCAAAAGATGCAAGTTCGTCGTCGCGAACTTCTCGATTCTTTGAAGAACCGCAACAACACAGCACAGTAAATCTGACTGTCCCTGCCTTCTCTTCATGAAGGCAACTAGCCTCTCTCTTTGTGTCAGAGGGTCAAAACAATCTAGAGACCCCAAAGGCTCCACTTCCTGAAGGAACTATTCCTGTTGGAATCGGTCTTCTGATTTCAGGTCTTGCGGCGTACATCTTCTTTAAGGTGGGTCAACTTGCGCTCGGCAAAGAAGGATTCAAACCCATCGTTGCCCTGTGGTTCACTTCGTTTGCCCTGATCCCAGGCTTCTTCATGCCGGTAGAGCAAGAACTTGGTCGCGCACTCGCCCACCGTCGCGCACTGCACCAAGGTGGTCGCCCCGTTGTTCGCCGTATGTTGATGCTCACGTGTGGCATTGCTGCACTGCTCACCGTCGTCGCCTTGGGTGCATCTCAATGGCTCACAAACGACATGTTCGAGGGCTACGGAATAGTCACTGTTGCGCTCATCCTTGGGTTTTGTGCATATGCACCAATGCACCTTGCGCGCGGTATCGCTTCTGGTTCTGGACGCTTCACTGCATACGGAATCATCATGGGTGTCGATGGACTGATGCGCACTGGCACATGCATTCTGCTGTGGGCGCTCGGTGTAACAAGCGTGGGTGCTTACGCACTTGCTGTTGCATTGTCTCCACTTGCTGCAGTACTTGTTGTTGCCGCTCGAGGCGACATAAGAACAGATGACGGACCTCCTGCAAGTTTTTCTGAAGTAACGCCGAATCTTGGGTGGCTCATCCTTGGCTCGATCATGGGCGCAGCCCTAGTGAACGCCGGGCCACTTGGTGTTGACATCCTTGCTCATTCAGACGACGCCGCTCGCGTGACTGCGTTTGGAAATGGCGTGCTGTTGTCACGAATTCCACTCTTCCTTTTTCAAGCAGTGCAGGCTGCCTTGCTTCCACGGCTTGCTCGACTTGCAGCGAAAGGCGATCTTGCTGAATTCAAACATGGACTCTCTCTACTCCTCAAGATCGTCATCGCTGTAGCAGTCCTTGGAACCGTTGGTTCATTCCTTGTGGGCCCACCCATTCTCGACATCATGTATGACGGCGGACTTGACCGTCGCACGCTGACATTATTGGCACTCGCAAGTGGCTTGTACATGCTTGCGCTTGCAGTTGCTCAAGCAGTGATTGCGCTCCAAGGCCACAAATTCGTAGCAATTGGCTGGCTATCTGCCATGGTGAGCTTCTTGGTGGTCACAGCCATTTCCAGCAACGACCTATTCCTGCGCGTGGAGTTAGGCCTTGTTGCTGGTTCAACAGCAGCACTCATTGTCTTCAGTTATGCATTACGCGCACGCATGCAAGCAGGCGCAATGCCCGATGCGGAATCCATGATTGATGGAATTTTGGATAACCCGTTAGAGAGTTAATCCGTTCGCTTTATTTCTTAGCGCGAGCAGTTTCAATA
>Ga0209033_1000788_pt1 | contig 18614 bp, 17 predicted proteins | sample LauGreFa1BDMLBDN_2_FD_188218 | JGI IMG/M metagenome (GOLD analysis project Ga0209033, IMG submission 188218) | Freshwater lake microbial communities from Lake Michigan, USA - Fa13.BD.MLB.DN (SPAdes) (version 2) | ecosystem: Environmental > Aquatic > Freshwater > Lake | place: Lake Michigan, USA...
GCTGCAGCATCGAACAAGTTATACCGAATGAACCTGGCAAAGGGCCAGACGGGGTTGTCCATCGCCTTCGACCTCCCTACCCAAACGGGTTACGACCCAGACCACATTTTGGCCCGTGGCGAAGTTGGCAAAGTTGGCGTGCCAGTTGCACATCTTGGTCACATGCGCACGCTGCTAAATGGCATCCCACCTGCAGACATGAATACGTCAATGACGATCAATGCGCCTGCTGCGTGGTTACTTGCCCTGTATGTGGCAAATGCACAGGAGCAAGGTGCCGTTACTTCACAACTTCGTGGCACTACTCAAAATGACATTTTGAAGGAATACCTCTCGCGCGGAACGTTTATCTTCCCGCCAGCAGCATCTCGTCGAATCATCGTTGACATGATCGTGTGGTGCTCACAGCATGCTCCGAAGTGGAACCCGATGAACGTGTGCTCATATCACTTGCAAGAAGTGGGTGCTACACCTGTTCAGGAAATTGCCTTTTCACTGGCAAATGCTATTGACATTCTTGATGCGGTTCGCGCGAGTGGCAAAGTAAGCGACGAACAGTTCCCGCAAGTATTTGCTTCAATCTCATTTTTTGTCAACGCCGGCATCCGCTTTGTTGAAGAAGTGTGCAAGATGCGCGCGTTTACAGAACTATGGGACCGCATTGGCTTAGAACGTTACGGAATTACCGACGAACGCGCACGACGCTTCCGTTACGGCGTTCAGGTGAACTCACTCGGGCTTACCGAAGCGCAACCAGAGAACAACATTCAACGCATTGTGTTGGAAATGTTGGCCGTCACACTGTCTAAGTCGGCCCGTGCCCGAAGCGTGCAACTGCCCGCATGGAACGAAGCACTCGGTCTTCCTCGCCCGTGGGACCAACAGTGGTCGTTGCGTATGCAGCAAGTGCTTGCTTTTGAAACCGATCTACTTGAGCACGAAGACATCTTTAACGGATCGCATGTCATTGAATCTCGGACTGCCGAACTTCGCGATGCTGCGTGGAAAGAAATGACCGAGATTGTCGACATGGGCGGAGCCTTTGATGCAGTCGATTCTCTGAAGGGTCGCTTGGTGTCGTCCATGGCCGAGCGCACACGACGAATTGAAACCGGTGAACAAACCGTTGTGGGTGTGAATCGATTTACAGAATCCACCGACTCGCCACTCAGTGGTGCAGACAACATTTTGAAAGTTGATCATCGCGTTGAACAGCAGATGATTGACGATGTTGTTGCGTGGCGCGCTGCTCGAAACCAAAATGCTGTGGACTCAGCCATTGCAGCACTTCGCACGGCAGCCGAAACTGGCACCAACATCATGGATGCGTCTGTTGAGTTGGCTAAAGCGGGTGGAACCACCGGCGAATGGGGCGAAGTCCTGCGCCAAGTATTTGGTGAATATCGCGCCCCTACTGGCGTTGGTGCTGCTGCAGGCCGACGCACCACTGAACTTGCCGACGTTGCCGAATTTGTTCGCACTATTCCAGGCGGGCCACCGAAGTTCTTGGTTGCGAAGCCGGGCCTCGACGGACATTCCAGCGGAGCTGAACAGATTGCTGTTGCTGCACGTGATTCTGGAATGGAAGTGGTCTACTCGGGTATTCGTTTAACGCCAGCGCAAATTGCAGCATCTGCACGCGATGAAGATCCAGATGTTGTTGGACTTTCTATTTTGTCTGGTTCACATTTGCAACTTGTTCCTGATGTGATTGCGGAACTTGCTGCAGTTGGGGTTACCGCTCCAGTCGTACTTGGCGGAATCATTCCAGAGTCAGATCGCAACAACTTGCTTGCCACTGGCGTCACCGCTATCTACACGCCAAAAGATTTTGACATCGCGCGAATCATGCGAGATATTGCTGAAATTGCCGCGAAGTACCGTAAGTCGCAAAAATAATTACGGCAACATTGTTGTCGAGCCCGCAACAGCTACAAATCCTGTAGCGGCAGGTAACTTCAATACTTGTCCAGCATCAACTCGATCAGGATTTGAGATGCCATTGATGTTCATGAGTTCAGCCATATTGAGACCAAATCTTTCGGCAATTCCAAAGAGCGAGTCTCCCGGCTCAACGGTGTAATACACGGGTTCTTGATACACCGTTGTCGTCGTTTGAGGAATGGTTGATTCCACTGTGGTGACCGCGGGAATTGAATCACCACTGTCGCTTCGAGACAGCATGACGGCAATGACACCACTCAACACTGAAATAACGAGTAGAGACCATTGGAGTCTTCCTCGTAGATACATCAAGGTCATGTTAGGTCGCGCAACCTAACCTATGAGGCATGCGTGTACTTGCAGCCGTCGATAAATTTCGAGGAACCGCTACTGCCGCTCAAGTTGCTGCATCCATTGGTCACGCTTGTTGGGAAAACGGACATGAATGCATCGAACTACCCATTGCCGATGGCGGCGAAGGAACACTTGAGGTTCTCGGCGGACCAAACCGTACGAATCGCGTAACGAACCCTCTTGGGCAACCCGTTGATGCACAATGGCGCCTGTCTCGCGACGTTGCAGTAATTGAAATGGCCCGCGCTTCTGGACTCAGTTTGGTTGGAGGAAAAGCGAATAACGATGTCATCGCGGCTTCAACAATTGGTACAGGCGAACTGATTGACACTGCGCTGAATGATGGCGCAAAGCGAATCATTGTGTGTGTTGGGGGCTCCGCAACTGTGGATGGAGGCCTGGGTGCCATTCGTGCCATTAAGTCTGCGGCGCGGTTGCGTGGCGTGGAATTTCTTGTGGCTTGCGACGTGCGCGCGCAATTCACTGACGCCGCAAAACTTTTTGGCGCTCAGAAAGGTGCGTCGCCCGCACAAATAGAGTTTCTCACGTCTCGACTACACGCTCTCGTGCAAACCTACAAAGACGAATTCGGTGTTGATGTTTCCGAAATTGAAGGAGCTGGTGCGGCTGGCGGACTTGCAGGAGGGTTGGCAGCACTTGGCGCAAAACTCGTGCCAGGGTTTGACATCGTTGCCGATGAAGTCGGACTCCATGAGCACATCAATAGTTGCGATCTTGTGATTACGGGAGAAGGTTTTCTCGACGAAGAAAGTTTCAATGGCAAAGTTGTGGGCGGTGTTCAGCAATTAGCGATCAAGGCAGGAAAGCCTGTTTACGTCATTTGCGGCGATGCTCAATCGGATCAACGATTACGCATTGAAGCAATCAGTCTGGTGGAGTCATATGGCCAAGAAGCGGCCATGGAACAAACGTTGACTTGTATTGAAAAGGCAGCTCGCGAATTACTCGCGAGGCATTAATCAGCCTGCAGGAAGCGGTTTGCCAGCAAGGTCTGTGCCCAGCAAAATCAACACGCTTGCTTCACCAATATTTCCGGTTTCCGTTGGAATTGGAGTTGGCATTGGTGCCGTTGCAACACCACCGAGTGTTGTGGCAACAAGTGCTGCTGCTCCCTCGCTACCTGGGTTGAAATACACCACTGTTGCAGTTTGCTTAATCGTTGCTGCATCGGTGTTGATTGCTGGCTGAACGATAAACCCACGACCTTGAAGCTGTGTGGTGAGGTCGCCAGCGCTACCTGAAACTTTTGAAGCATTAGCAATTTGCACCTTGAACGCTGTGAGCGGCAACGTTGTTTCGGTAACGACTACATCGACAGGGACGGTTTCAGTAACCACGGTTTCGCTTGTTGCTGGATCGACCGGTACTTCCGAAGTTGACGAATCGCTGCCACCGATGTCACGCAAAATGAGGAAGCCAAGCAGAACAGCGACTGCTGCCACAACAATTGACATGGTTGAGTTGAGACTTGAACCGTTGGAACTTGATCCACGGCGGGGGCGACGTGCGTTTTGACTCATACATTTACCGTACCCGTATTGGGCATACCGATTGAGTCATGGTCGGTATTTCAGAGCCGGGTGTGGGAATTGAACCCACGACCTACCGCTTACAAGGCGGTTGCTCTGCCCCTGAGCTAACCCGGCGTATTCATTGAGCGCCTCAATGATACGGGCGTTTGGCTATTTCGTTGTGCGCGCCCTCACAACTTCATATGTGGCTAATGCTGCAGCTGCCGACACATTCAGCGACGACAATGCTCCCAGCATCGGGATACTGACCAAAAGATCACAGCGTTCGCGCACCAAACGCGACAATCCAGGACCCTCAGCCCCAAGTACGAGACACACCGACTCGCTGGCAAGGGACCCCATTTCAAAAATGTTCTTGTCTGCCGAGTCGTGCAGTCCAATAATCCACACGCCTGCATCTTTGAGTTGCTTCAGCGCCGTTGGCAATCCACCAACAATGCACATCGGAACGTACTCGGCTGCACCAGCCGCAGATTTTGCTGCCGTCGGCGTGATGTGCACAGCGCGATGCCGCGGCAGAACAACTGCATCGACACCAGCCCCGTCGCACGAACGCAAAATTGCACCAAGGTTGCCGGGGTCGGTAACACCATCAATTGCAACGAAGAACGGCTTGCGCGATGGCGAGGCATTCTTCAAAATGTCGCCTATTTCCACTTCGGGAATTCCGGCAGCAGTGGCAATAATGCCCTGCGGTGCTTCGCTTCGTGCTTCACGTTCAATTTCTTTGCGCGGAACATACCGAACAGGAACACGTTGGTCGTTTGCCAACTCGATGATGTCGTCAATGATGTCGTTTTTGTCTAAATCATTTGAAATCAGAATTTCATAGGCTTTGCGTTTACGCGCAATCAGCAACTCGCGAACTGCTTGACGGCCTTCTACTTGCGAACCACCGAGGCTGTGTTTGTCTGGGCGTGGCGCACGTGGGCCATCGTGTTCGCGCGGCGCTGGCCGGGCTCCACGATGTTTTTTTGTTCCTCGTGGTGCTCCGCGAGATGGTCCGCGACCACCGCCTGTGCTTCGTGGTTTCATGCCTGAGTCCTTTCAATGACTGCAACTGCCCAGCAGGCAATTCCTTCTTCTCGACCTAATGCTCCAAGTCCTTCAGCGCGCCGACCCTTTACGGTGATCGTCGCACCAGCGGCATCGGACAATAACTTCTGCATTGTTTCGCGGTGTGGAGCGATTTTTGGTTTCTCGCACACGATGCTGCAGTCGACATTGCCAATTTCATACCCTGCGTTACGAACCAACTGAGCAACGTGTGCAAGCAGCGTTAATGAATCCGCACCTGCCCACTGTGGATCGGTATCAGGAAAATGCATTCCAATATCACCAAGTGCTGCTGCGCCAAGCAACGCATCGGCTGCTGCGTGCGCAATGACATCTGCATCACTGTGCCCCGCAAGTGGTTTCTCTCCTGGAAACTTCACTCCACCTAATACCAAGACACGGTCACTCGAACCATCGACAAAGCGATGAATGTCGAATCCCTGACCTACACGTGTTTGTATCGCCATGATGTGCTCCTATGCCTCTGTGTGCGCCATTGCGCGCGCCCACTCAAGATCTTCTGGCGCAGTGAGTTTGCGATTCATTGCTTCACCAGCGACAACGACAACTTGCTTTCCCATCGCCTCTACCAGTGTCGCATCATCTGTACCTTCTGGAGATGATGCGTGCGCCGAGCGCAACACCGATGCTCGAAAGGCCTGTGGTGTTTGTACCGCAACAAGCGAAGATCGATCAGGAGTCGCAACAACAATGTTTTGCGAATTCACTTGCTTAATGGTGTCAGTCACTGGCAATGCAGGAATCGCACCATCAGCACCGGCGTGTACTTGCATGATGACTTCGCGATATAAATGAGCACTTGCAAATGGTCGAGCAGCATCATGCACACAAATAATGGTTGCATCAGCCGGAACTGCTGCAAGACCGCAACGAACGGATTCGCTCCGTGTATCGCCACCCGCAACACCACCTTCGCGTTCTGCATCAGCGGCAGGAAGAACAACCACCACTCCCGCGCTTGAACTACTTGCAGTTTCTACCGACCAATCCAAGACTCGGCGGTCGCCAAGCATTGAAAACTGTTTTGGGCCACCAAACCGAGCGCCAGAGCCTGCGGCAACCACAATTGTCCAAACATTTTCATTCGGCACGGTTGTCACGTTCATTTAGGGTAGTACCGTCATAGTTCGCATGACACACGAAGAAATTCTCGCAAATACATCGTTTTTTGCAGACACCCCAATTAGTGCGCTGTCACTGATTTGTGCTCAAGCAAAGACGCAAAACCTTCAGCGCGGAGACGTGCTGTTTAACGAAGGTGACACTCCTGACGCATTATTCGTCGTCCTCAGTGGACGAATCGCCATCGCAATAGGCAACAAGCCACTCGATAGCCGCGAGAGCATGCTTGCACTCATGGAGTCGGGAGACTTGTTTGGCGAACTCGGAATGCTCGACGAAGGGCCTCGCAGCGCAATGGCACGTGCCATCGAACAAAGCTCGGTCTTACGCATTCCGTATGCACCAGTACGCGAACAAATGCAAGCGAACCCAACCATGTTGTGGGGAGTTATCAAATTACTCGCCACGCGGTTGCGCACAATGGACGAAGTACTTGCCGACAGCGTGTTCCTTGACGTCACTGGTCGTACAGCAAAACGTTTGCTCGAACTTTCAAGTGGAAGTAACGAATTCGTATTGCCAGTAACACAAGAAGAACTTGCTGGCATGGTTGGCGCTTCACGCGAGCGTGTGAACAAGGCAATTGCAAGTTTCATTCGCCTTGGATGGTTAGAACAGCATGATCGTCGCTACAAAATTTTGATGCGCGATCGGATGGAAATTCGCGCCAGTTAGTTACTCTGCAAGCAGCCATTCATGGGTGCGAGCAAATGCGTCGGCAGCATCTTCGGCCCGATGCGCAGGACGCGTTGCATCATGTGCAAAGCCGTGTACTGCGTGCGGATATTCACACACTGTTACGCCGCTTTCAAATAGTTCTGTCACTTGATCAGGCGGTGTGTACGGATCTTGAGCACCGATAATTGCCAATACGCGTTCTGGAAAACCCGCGTACAAATATTCCATCGGGTCGCCTTGAGTTGCGCTCTGCCAACCTTCGGGAACATGAATCATCCCGTAAAAGGATGAGATCTTCGCAAAGCGATCGCTTCGTGCCGCCTTAAAGCAGTACATGCCGCCCATACAGAACCCGATGAGGCCAACGCGATCAACACCCAGTGCATCGGCAGCTTCTGCGAGATCGCGTAAGTGAACTTCGTCGTCCAACTTGGCCATTTCGGCGAAGCGTTCGTTTACGTCTGGAGACAACTCTTTGCCAGGAAATGGCTCGACTGCAATTACCGCCATCTGCCATTCGTTCGCTAGTCGCGAAACGAGGTCGGCGAACAGTGGACGGAGTCCAAAAATATCTGGAGCGATGACCAGGCCCATCTTTGGATTAACAACCGATGTGTCAATTTCGGCTTGGGTTCCTGAAGGCAAGGTAATGCGCATCACCCAATACTTACAGGGTTTTTATAGTGCGGTGAGACTTTCGGTGAGTACGCCAGTGAGACCTGCAGTGACTGTCATTTCAGATGATCCTGCCCATGACCACAACACGACCAACACAACAACGCCCATCACTCACCCATCCAGCGGGTTCTGCCCCACTGGTTCGCAAGCTCGTCATGGAATGGGGAACCATCTCCACGCAACCGCGAACGCTGCGAACAATCAACCGCTGGGATCTTCCCGGTGGTCCAATCAACCATCTCGATGAAGTGCTTCTTCGTGCTGGTTACGGAATAGACACCAGCTATGAAAACTGCGATGCATTCTTGTTTGCGCTGGTAAAGCGTGCAGCCCACGATGAGCTGGCTGCACGAATTGTGTTGCAACGAATTCTTCCCCCGCTCATTGCCATTGCAGGACGACGTGGGCACATCGTGCACGGCGGATTCAACGCTGCATTCAACGAAATTCTCGGTCAGGCATGGATCTTGATTCGCCAATACCCAGTTGATCGCCGACCAGCAAAAATTGCATCAAACTTGGTGCGCGACACCGAATACTTTGCGTTCGTTCGCAACAATCGCTTGAAGCGTTTAGAAGTTGAGAGCTGGACAGACGACGCAGATGAAAAGTTTGTTTCTGATGATGAGGAAGTCATCGAGCCAAATGTTGAACTTGCACTGATTATTCACGATGCAGTGAAACGCGGAATTCGCACTGCCCCGTTGCAGCTCATCATGCGATTAAGCAGCGGTGAAACAGTAGAGGACATCGCTGCAGAGGCAGGCGTGTGCGTGCGCACGGTTCGCACGTGGCGACGCAAAGCGATTATCGAGTTGCGTGAACGAACGCAGTGTGCGGCGTAAGTTTTGCCGTACGTAATCGCAATGAGTTGCTTACTACGAACACGCTGGAAAACGCCATCGCCAAACCTGCCCACATTGGGTTCATGTATCCGAGAGCAGCAAGAGGAATTGCTGCTGCGTTATAAATAAACGCCCAGAACACGTTCGCGCTAATCGTTCGCAAGGTAGCACGCGATAACAAAATGGCGTCAGCAACTAAACGTAAATCACCACTCACAATGGTGAGGTCGCTTGCGTTCATGGCAACATCTGTTCCTGTTCCCATGGCAATGCCAACATCGGACTGCGCAAGTGCCGCGGCATCATTCACGCCATCGCCAACCATGGCAACCGCGTAACCGCGCTCCTGCAAGTCAGCAACGACACGCACTTTTTCTGCAGGAAGAACACCTGCAATTACGTGTTGTTCGTCGGTATCTATGCCCACTTGTTCAGCAACGGCAACGGCAGTCGCCCGGTTGTCCCCCGTAAGTAGCACGGGCCTTAGGCCTAGCTTGCGTAAATCGGCAATCGCTTCCGCGCTGTGCTGCTTTGGCTGATCGGCAATCACACACACGCCTTTTGCCGAGCCGTCATAGGCAACAAGCACTGCAGTATTGCCAGAATTGCGAGCGGCATGCAATGCGTCTTTCATATCTTTCGACACGATGGTGAGTTGCTTTTCAAACAACGGTTCACCACCCACCATCACACGCTTGCCATCTACAACGCCGACTGTTCCCATACCTGCAATCGACTCAAAATGACCAACGCCGGCAAGCGTCCCTAATTCAGCTCGGGCAGCATTGGCAATTGCTTTTGCAACTGGGTGTTCACTTGCGTGCTCTAAAGCACCCGCGAATCCAAGTACTTCTGCTCGAGAAACGCCATTTGCGCACACCACATCGATCAGTTGCATAACGCCAGTTGTCACTGTTCCTGTTTTGTCAAACACCACCGTGTCAATACGACGGGTGCTCTGCAAAACGTCTACACCTTTAATCACAATCCCCATTTGCGCAGCGCGACCACTGCCCACCATCAGTGCAGTTGGCGTTGCAAGACCAAGCGCACATGGACACGCAATAATCAATACCGCAACTGCTGCAGTAAATGAATCGGCAACGCGACTGACATTGTCACCAAGCAAATACCAACCGATAAACGTGAGGATTGATATTGCAATCACCGTTGGCACGAACACGCTGCTTACTCTGTCGGCCAAGCGCTGTACCGGTGCTTTTGTCGATTGCGCATCACGCACGAGTTTGGTCATTTGCGCAAACGTTGAATCTGCACCAACTCGGCGCGCTTTCACAATGATCCTGCCAGACAAGTTCACTGTTGTTCCTGTTACTTTGCTGCCTTTTGCAACATCAACAGGAACGCTTTCACCTGTGAGCATTGAAGCATCAATAGTGGATTCACCATCTTGCACAATTCCGTCTGCTGCGATGATTTCGCCTGGGCGCACCACGATCAAGTCGCCCACCTTGATGAGCGCAGCCTCAATCACCACTTCTTCACCGTCGCGCAGCACCGTTGCATTGCGTGCACCAAGTGCAAGGAGCGCTCGTAATGCATCACCTGCTCGTCGTTTCGCGCGAGCTTCGAAGAAACGGCCAGCCAACAAAAACACGGTGACTGACACCGCGACTTCGAAATACACATGCGGTGACTCGGCCATTCCTGACATGTGGTGATCATCAGCCGCACCACCCCATATCAGTGCCCATAACGACCAGCCCGTTGCCGCAACAATGCCCAATGAAATCAGCGTGTCCATGGTGGTGTTTCGATGACGCGCGTTCATAAGTGCTGCGCGATGAAACGGCCAAGCGCCCCACGTGACTACGGGTGTTGAGAATGCCAGTGCATACCACTGCCAGTTGTTGAACTGCAGTGACATAAACATGGACACCACGGCAACAGGAACTGCCAACGCCGCAGTTACAAGCAGTCGTGTTTTTAGCATCGATACACGTTCACGAACTTCGGCGTCCAGCATGTCTGGCGTGGTTTCGGCAAGCGTGCGAGCTCCGTAACCAAGTCCTTCAATCGTTGCAATAAATGTGGCTACGTCGGCCGAAGTTGAATCAAATGCCACCCGGGCAGATTCAGTTGCATAGTTCACAGTTGCTTCCACTCCGGGAAGTGCATTCAGACCTTTTTCGATCGACATCGCACATGCATTGCACGACATTCCGGTGATCGAAAGATCTAGCTGATTGACTCTTGACTCGTCTGTACTCACTGCGTACAGTCTCGCCTTTCATTCACCCAGATGTCAGTGACATCTGGCGAATTCAGGGATTAGAGACGAAAGTCTGGGCCTTGGTCGCCGTATCCGTTGAATGAATCAACAGAAGCCATGACCAGGCGGTGTGCGAGTGCGAATGCACCCGTTGCGATAAGGAGGGGGATGAACATGTATTCAGTATCCCATGCTTATCGTGATTGGTGATATCAGAGCACTAAGTATCTGAAAATTAGATAGTTGCTATCGCTGCCTGCGAATAACCAATGGTGGGTCGCCAGGGGCTCGAACCCTGGACCTGCGGATTAAAAGTCCGTTGCTCTACCAACTGAGCTAGCGACCCGATACTGCACTTCCTTCGTGCACGACAGACTAGTTCCCCCAAAGCCAAATTCTTCAGTTGATAGTAAATGATAAGAATCCAAGCGTGGTTTTTACACTGAGCAATGACAGTGCATCTGTCTCTGTGGACGAAGTGCATGGCGGACGACTTGCTTCATTACGCATCCACAACACGGAGGTTCTGCTCACCCAAGGCCCAAGCGCCACAGCACTCACTTGGGGTTGCTACCCAATGGTTCCGTATGCCGGTCGGGTCAGATCTGGCGTAGTGCGTTTGAACAACGTTGATTATCAATTGCCACTCGTCCTGCCGCCACATGCTGCTCACGGAACCGTCTTTGCACAACCGTGGAATGTCGCAGACGCAACTACTTCACGGGTTGATCTCTTCACCGATTTAGGTTTGCAATGGCCGTTCGGAGGCTCAGTTTCACATCGCATTGAACTGAGAGAAGACCGCATCCACATGGAACTATGCGTGACAGCTGGCGATTACGCAATGCCAGCCCAAGTTGGATGGCATCCATGGTTTTGCAAACCTAGTCATGCTTCACTGATTTTTGAATCGATGCTGCAGCGAGATGAGCATGGAATCGCCACTTCGCGTTGCGAACGAACAGATGCAGTCAACGTTGATGATTGTTTTTTCAATCCAGTTGCACCACTTTCACTTACGGTCAACGGAGTTGACCTTGTTCTCTCCAGCGATTGTTCACATTGGGTGGTGTACGACCTACCAACAAACTCCACCTGCGTTGAGCCCCAATCGGGCGCACCAAATGAAATTAACGATTCACCGGTCATCCTCGCCCCCGGTGAGTCACTTACAAGGTGGTTCGACATCGCTTGGACTGGCAGACTTATTCAGTAGTGGCAACTCACGATCAACTCATTCATTTGCACGATGACCGATTCAGCGTTGTCATCAGCACGCTGGGAAATGTTCCTGCAATTGTGTACTGGGGTAATGCATTAGGAGCAAGCCCGCTGCAGCCACACATGTTTACGCGAGCTGTTCTGGGAGGCGGTATAGACCTTGATCCACCACTTGGCATTGTTCCTCAACATCACGACGGATGGCTCGGTACTGCAGGTATTGAGGGGTGCTTTTCAGATGGCTCGGGATCATTCCCTCATTTCGTGATCGCATCAAGTGCCCACACAAGTAACTCAGCCAGATTTACTCTCCGTGATGAAGATCTTGATCTGGAACTTGAACTCAACGTCGAAATTCATGCAAGTGGTGTCCTTGCTATTGACGGAGCACTCACAAACTGCGGATCAATGTCGTATTTGCTGCATGGACTGCGCTTTGCCCTTCCAGTCCCATCACGCGCACAAGAACTGCTCACCATTGGCGGACGCTGGGGAATGGAGTTTGGTGAGCAACGTACGCCATGGATGCAATCAGCCATTTCCATTTCCAACAGCAGAGGGCGCACTTCTCACGAAAAGTGGCCAGTTGTTTTTGCCGGCACTGCTCAATTCGGTGAACAGCATGGTGAAGTGTGGGGATGTCATGTTGGATGGAGCGGAAATTTTGACATCACATTGGATGGTGTAACCGAACATCGAAAACATATGTTGGTTGGGGAAAAACTTGTTTCTGGAGAGATCGCCCTTCAATCGAAAACCACATATTCATCACCAACCATCTACGCGGTGTACTCATCACACGGTCTCAGCACTGCATCGCAACACTTTCACGAATTTGTTCGTTCTCGTTTGCGACATAAAAACATGTCGAGGCCGGTCACACTCAACACTTGGGAAGCGGTGTACTTTGACCACAACCTCGAAACGCTGACAAAACTTGCAGATGCTGCAGCAGACGTTGGCGTTGAGCGATTTGTGCTCGATGACGGCTGGTTTTCTGGAAGAAGGAATGACACTGCCGGCCTTGGAGACTGGACCGTTGATGCTTCTGTCTGGCCAAATGGACTCACTCCACTCATTAATCATGTGAAATCGCTGGGAATGGAGTTCGGAATTTGGTGTGAACCTGAAATGGTTAATCCTGATAGTGATCTGTATCGCCAAAATCCGGACTGGGTGCTCCATAAAGGTTCAAGCTTTCCGATTACAGGAAGAAATCAACTTGTGCTTGATTTGTCGCGACCTGAAGTACGCGAGTACTTATTCGAATGCATTTCGCAATTACTTGATGCGCACGACATTTCCTATGTGAAATGGGATCACAATCGAGATCTCGTAGCGTCACACGCCCATCAGCAGACACTTGGAACTTATGAACTGCTCGGCCGGCTGAAAGAAACACACCCACAGGTGCAGTTCGAATCGTGCGCATCCGGTGGCGGACGCGTTGACTTTGGAATTTTGCCTTTTGTCGATCGGTTCTGGACAAGCGACTCCATTGATCCACTCGATCGAATTCTTATTCAGCGCGGCGCTCAGCGACTTATGCCGCCCGAGGTGCTCGGTACTCATATTGGATCTCCAGTCAGCCACATCACACGTCGTAGTCACTCGCTTGCATTCCGAGCCTCGACGGCTTTGTTCGGATGGCTAGGTATTGAATGGAATCTGCTTGATACATCGCCCCACGAACGAGACCGACTTGCGTTTGTTGTTGCGCAGTACAAAGAGTTGCGCACACTTCTGCACACGGGGGCAGCTTTCCGTGAAGATCATCCAGACACGAACATCATGGTGCACGGTGTTTCCGCACACGATCAATCGCAGTCACTCGTCTCCATCACCCGACTGGCCAATGGCCCAAGCAGCCATGTTGATCCGATTCGTATTCAGCATTTAGCCGACGACACGTCCTTCGTGGTCAGGCCGCTACATCTCGGAACCCCTACATATGCACCACACCGCAAACTGCCACAGTGGATCGATGACAGATCGATCACCATGACTGGACGGCAATTGAGGGAAATCGGTGTCACTTGTCCGCCATTGTTGCCAGCCTCAACTTTTCTCATCCAGATTCATAGGGTGATGTTGTGAGCCATAACGATCGTCTTGATCCGCATTCCGGTGCTCGAGTTCATATTGTTGCCGCACGACAACATCGCCCAAATTTGCCGTCTTCTGAATGTCCGTTTTGTGTTGGTGGTCTCGAATCACCAGAACCATACGACGTGAAGTCATTCCCTAATCGCTGGCCTGCACTGGAATCTGGAGCTTGTGAAGTGGTGTTGTATTCATCACAGCATGATGCGACCATCGCATCGCTCGGAAATAGTGGAATTCGAAAGGTCATCGATCTCTGGGCAGAGCGAACTACGCAGTTGCAACAGCAAAGCGATATTGACTACGTCTTAATTTTTGAAAATCGCGGCGCCGAAGTTGGGGCAACGATCAGTCACCCACACGGGCAAATTTATGCATTTGATCATGTCCCGCGTCGCCAGCATTCAATGTTGCAATCACAGTGGAAGCCTGACCCTCAACCAGCAGATCGTTCGGTAATCAGTGGCCTCCATTTTGCTGTCTATGCCCAATATGCGGCAATCCATCCTGTTTCGTTAGTTATCGCTCCGCATAAACACATTTCACTTCTTGCTCAACTAGACGATGAACTTCGCGACGATCTCGCATCCATTATTCACACGACCTTTATCGCTTTAGATCAACTCTTCGACGCCCCGCTTCCCTACATGATGTGGATAAATCAAGCGTCTGCAAAAACTCAATACGAAAATGCTTGGCTGAATATTGAAATTGTTTCGCCATGGAGAGCAAAAGGTGTCCAGCGCTACATAGCGGCAGCCGAAGTCTCTACTGAGGAATACTTCAATCCGGTGGACCCAGCAGACATTGCACAGCGCATTCGTAATTTGGTGGTGTAGTGCGAGCAATTGCGCCTGGACGCGTCAACCTCATTGGTGACCACACCGATTACACAGGTGGCCTGGTGTTTCCCATGGCAATTAATCGACACACAGTTATTGATGCGCGGTTTACCGACGATTCATCCGTGTCGCTGAAATCTGCTGATGAACCTGATGTTGCGCATTTCAAACTTCCAGTTAGCGATTTTTCTTCGTTGCAACCACAATGGGCCAGATACATCGCTGCCGTTGCCGCGCAATGCAAGGCAACACGAGGTATCTCGGGGACGATTTCGACGGATATTCCAATTGGAAGTGGGCTTTCTTCTAGCGCGGCTCTTGAAGTTGCCGCCGCGCTTGCACTTGGTTTTGATGGAAGCCGCCAAGAACTAGCGCAGTTGGCACAACGCGCCGAACACGCGGCGACTGGAGTTCCGACTGGGATTATGGATCAACTGTGCATTGCAAGTGCCCAGGAGAATCATGCAATGTTGATTAACTGCTCAACACTCGAAATAGTCCATAGCCCTATTCCGCAAGAGTGCAAAATCGTTGTTCAGTTCATTGCGCACCGGACACTGCAGGGTTCGGAATACAGCGATCGTGTACAACAATGCAAAACAGCAGAGTCGATGATTGGGCCACTCCGCTTAGCCAATATTGACATGCTCGAGTTGATTGAAGACAAGACCATCTCTAAGCGAGCTCGCCACGTGATCACTGAAAATCAACGTGTTCGAGAATTCGCGCAAGCACTTCAATCTCACGACTTGCAGTTCGCAGGCAAACTCATGAACGATGGGCATCGTTCACTTGCTGACGACTTTGACACTTCAACTCCCACTATGGATAAAGCGGTTGAAGAAATTCAAAAGCATCCAGGCGTATTTGGTGCACGAATGACTGGCGGCGGTTTCGGTGGATGCGTTGTTGCTTTGTGCTCACACGATGCCAACGTGCCTGGTTGGACAGTTTCAGCGGTTGGTGCCGCGAAGCTCGCGTGAGATTACATAAGAAAATTGATATTTACCTGCACTAATTCGGTACTGCGGCAACACATCTGGCCCACAACTCGCTGTTCCGAGACCTCGGTGAGCAACGTCAATATTCATTGTTAAATACGGTCGCTTAGTCAACTCTGTTTGGTCTGCCGCTTGATACAAATCCTGAGTCGTATATGGCAAAGCAGACATGTGCAACGGTGCACCATCTGCTTCAATTCGAATAACTTCTTTGGTTTCTGGATTGCTTACTTCGAACCATCTGCAACTAGTCCGTAATCCGTACTCCTGTGGAACCAAATACGGCAACTCATCAGCCTGACCACTGAAAATTCCCATCATTGCTGATGACTGGCGATCCGGATAACACTCATGCGGACCATTACCCCACCACGAAATCTCTGTGAAGCCTTTGGGCAACGGAAAGCTCACACCGATGCGCGGTAGATCGTCAAGCGTTTTCGGCACCACAACCGAATGTTCAAAGCGCACTGAACCGTCAGCTCGGGCTTCTCGCTTTATCTGATTCTTAACCAACTGAGAAACCTCTGCGTCAATGCCTTGCTGTTGCCAACGCTTCAATGTTGTTGTTTCCACCCAAGCAAGATTCGGTAGCAACTTGAAGCCATCGTTGTCGATCGATGCTCTAAACAGCGACAACTGTGGATCAATATTTTGTGGTTCATACATTTTCTTGGAAATCAGGATCTTCTTCGGACGAGCCGACTTCACTTCCAGTTGGTCCCATGCGACAACATGTCCGCGATCGCACCACAACTCGGTGCGCTTTGTTTTCCATCTGATGTTGAGTCGAATATCTCCCGATAATCCCCGAATGGATGGAGTCTTGATCCGTTTGGTCTTCCCTGCACCAAGACTGGTTAGCGCCAATTTCCCTTTTCGCTTGACCACGCCGTCGACGACAATTTCGTACGTTGCAGTTAGCCACGAAATATCACGAAAGGATTGTCGGTTCTTTAACTCAATCAATGGAGAGGACTTTGGACCAACGAGTCGTGCGGCAACCGGTCTATGCACCCATGCAACCTCGCGCATCGCGGGATGAGGTGTGAGATCGGCGTGCATTAATCCATCGGCGACAAAGTTTCCATCGTGCGGAGAATCGCCGAACTGTCCGCCGTATGCAAAACGCTCCTTGCCATTGGGAAGCAACTGGCGAAGACCGTGATCCTTCCACTCCCAAATAAATCCACCCTGCAATCCAGGCGTGTCATCAAATACTTTCCAATAATCGGAAAGCGACCCATTCGAGTTACCCATGGCGTGGCTGTATTCGCACATGATGAGAGGCCTAACGCGTTTTTTGCTCTTGCCATACATTTCAATTGCTGCAATTGGTGAATACATCGGGGCCACAACATCAGTTGCTGCCATACCTCCGTCAAACCAATTTGTATGGAAAATTGCGCCTTCATAATGAATGATCCGTGAAGGGTCGTACGACCTCACCCATGCCGCAGCGGCATCGTGAACATTTCCATATCCCGATTCATTGCCAAGTGACCACATGATCACACTCGGGTGATTCTTGTCTCGCTCCACCATTCGACTCACTCGGGAAAGCCATGTGGCCCTATACGCAGAATCGTGGCACAAGCTTGTTATCCAAGCATGGCTTTCAATATTTGCTTCGTCAACGACGTACAGACCTAGCTCGTCGCAAATTTCAAGAAATCTTGGGTCATTTGGGTAATGGGAACATCGCACCGCGTTGACGCTGTGTTGCTTCATTGCCACAACGTCATCTCGCATATCTTGCACTGTGACAGCCTTGCCACGATCGGGGTGATGATCGTGTCGATTTACCCCCTGAACCATGATGCGCTTGCCATTCACCAATAAATCACCATCAACTATTTCAACTCTTCTAAATCCAATCCATTGTTCAGTTGAATCGATCACTTTCCCATTCGCATTGAGCAGTGAAATTCGAACAAAGTAGCGATGAGGGAGTTCTGCAGACCACAGCTTCACGCCTTTGACCGGCCATTGAATTTCAGCACAGTGCCCCGCAAACACGTACGGCCGAGTGCTGTGCGCAACCTCTCCAGTGTGTTGCATGCCGATCTGTTTTCCATTGGCACTGTGCACGGTCGCCATCACCTTCACCCCAGAAGGGAATCGTTCGCCATGTGGTGCTGCCACATGCGTCACAATTCGCAATTGACCACTTCCCGTTAGCGAATTACCCACATCGGTAACTTCGGCATCAACTCGTACGTCTTCTATGCGCAGTAAAGGTTGGGCTTCAATGAACACGTCTCGGTGTAAACCCGCCATCCACCACTGATCCTGGTCTTCAACGTAGGACTGTGCTGAATATCGACACACAGTTATCGATACAAGATTCATTCCTTCGCGAACAAATGGCGAAATGTCGTATTCACTTGCTAGGCGACTATCCGTTCCGTAGCCAACAAATTCTCCATTAATGCGAATTGAGTGCACGCTCTCTGCGGCACCGACATGCAAGATGATTCGGCGGTCAGACCACGCGCTTTCAACCTTGAAGTTGCGTCGATACACCGCAGTTGGAACTTCCTTCGGAAGATGTGGAGGCATTTCGCGCCATGGCATTGCAATGTTTGTGTAGTGCGGAACATCACCAAGATCGAACTGTGTCCAATTGCTCGGTACGGGAATACTTGGCCAGTCGCTGTCATCGCACATTTCGCCCAATTCACGCAGAGCAATGTTTTCTGGGTGTGAAAAACGCTTAATGCGCCAATCACCATTCAACGAAACCCGAGTACTTGCAGCCGAGACAAATGGTGTTCGCATTGGTAAGCGATTGATTTGAACTGCATTTGGGTCTGCCCACAGTTTTACATCGTGTAATTCGGGTATCGAAGCCATGTATTTATGCGACTCGACCTACCAACAAACCCACACCAATAAATTGCAGCACCCCAGCCACCACCGTGAATACATGCCACAGTTCGTGATAGCCAAAAATATGTGGC
>Ga0209033_1000789_pt1 | contig 18604 bp, 15 predicted proteins | sample LauGreFa1BDMLBDN_2_FD_188218 | JGI IMG/M metagenome (GOLD analysis project Ga0209033, IMG submission 188218) | Freshwater lake microbial communities from Lake Michigan, USA - Fa13.BD.MLB.DN (SPAdes) (version 2) | ecosystem: Environmental > Aquatic > Freshwater > Lake | place: Lake Michigan, USA...
ACATAGCAGCAAATCCTGTGAGCGTATTGCGTATTTTATTTTTCATATTTACTCTCTTTTCCTCAATTTTTATTATGCATAGGTCAACATATAACAACTGTCTTTGATCTTTCACAAGACAAAATTAAATAAATGTTTAGTCACTTTATGTATCTGTTGACAAGGGAAAACGGACTACCTATTTTCAAATAATAATCCGTAGAAAATAGATCAAAAATAGCACTATTATTTATGTGTCAATACAAAATACTTTTTCACATATTCATTTTTTTAGGCCTTTTTTATAAAAAGGTAGTGTGCAACCATCCACTCATCGCCTTGTTTATAACCAAATAATTCTGAGCAGGACATGAAAAAAATTCGCCAGCGCTGCATCCAAACATCCGCCTGCTGATTACCATAAGCCTCATTAAATACCTCACGAATTTCATTGAGATGGTTATCCATATTATCTAACCAAGCATCGGCTGTTTTTTGATAATGAGTACCTGATAAATCCCACTGTTGCTGCAAACATAACTCTTTTTGAAAATTCAGCAATGTATCTTTAGCGGGCATTAAACCACCGGTAAAAAAATATCGCCCCATCCAGTTATCTTCGCCGTCAGTTTCAAAAGGATAGGCAAAAAGACGATGACAAAAAATGTGTACAAACAACTTTCCATCTTTTTTTAACCAACTCGCAACCTGATTTAAAAGACTGTCATAATTTCGCATGTGTTCAAACATCTCAACTGATACGATTCGATCAAAGTGTTTATCTAAGGTCAATTGATTAACATCACAGGTTATAATATCGATATTATTTAAATGACGCTGATTTGCTTGTTCTTGAATATATTGGCGTTGACTATTGGAATTAGACACCGCTGTAATGTGACTATTTGGAAAATTTTCAGCCATCCAAAGCGTTAAAGATCCCCACCCACAACCCAATTCAAGTATATGCTGACCATCCATTAATTCCGCTCGCTGGACGGTAAGCACTAACATACGCGCCTCTGCTTGATTTAAATTCTCAGTTTGCGCATCCCAATAGCAAGAAGAATATTTAAGGTGTTCACCTAACGCATATTGATAAAATGCAGCTGGCACTTCGTAATGTTGCGCGTTAGCGGCAGTCGTTTCAATAGCAATGGGGCTTTGTCGAAGATGAGTTAAAAATTGCTGCTTATGCTGTTCTGTATTATTGGCAAGCTCCTCTTTAAGGCGCTGCTTTAACAGTTTTCTGATGCCATAGCGAATCAAACGGTCTGGCAATAAATGACGTTCCGCCAAAGTAATCAAACTCATAATGAACCTCTTAAAATGTAGTATATGTTTATATGTGCTGGTTGAGACTTTTTCAAATTCAAATTCAAAAGCGACTTGGCGCAACGTTAGGTTATTTTAAGACTGCTTATCAGATTGCATTTTTGGCCACCACGGAAAAAATACACTGGTTGTTTTTTGATACACACGGTAATTATCACCGCGACTTCGCAAAGCCTGCTGTTCGGTAAACGGGATACCAGTGAGCCAGTATAAAAAAATAAACATGACAATAGGTGCCGCCCATAGAGCATAATGATATTCACCACCCCAGCCCATGAGGGGATAAGCAAACCAATGTAGCCATTCAAAAAAATAATTCGGATGCCTAGAATAACGCCACCAGCCAGTACAGCATGTTAACCCTTGATTTTCTGGATTATGTCGAAATTCTGCCAATTGGTGATCGGTTGTTTTTACACCGTATAAAGCAAAAGAAGCTATTAGCAATGCCGCGATGACAAAATAAGTGTGCGGCTGAGTATGTTGTGCAACCGCCCAGAACGGCAACGACAATAAACAAATAAATCCGGCCTGAACAATAAAAAACAAAAGAAAACCGTATTGAGCCCACTCTTTCATTGCTAGGCGCATCGCAAAATAGCGACCATCTTCGGCTTCACTCAAGACACGTTTTTGTAAATGATATCCTAGGCGAAAATACCAACAAAACGTCAATACACCCAAACACACCTTTAAAAAAAAGGGTGCTACGCCAGTAAATGAATACAATAAACCGGCAAACAGCATACCAAAAGCCCAAGCGACATCAACAATCCCCGCATTAGCGTGGCGCTTTTGCCAATACCAAGCCACTAATAGTAAAATGACACTAAAAACAGCAACGCTAATTAGGCTATACATGACGCGCTCCTTGTAATTAAACAGATCTCTTTAGCAGATAAGTGACCTAGTAATTAGGTAACCATTGCTGACGGCGATTTGCGGGTTTTGCAAATAATAGTTGCACATTTGAAATGGATTTCTCTTTAAAACCACCTTCGCAATAACACAAGTAAAATTCCCACATACGGATGAACTCTTCGCTGTAACCTAGCTCTCTCACCTGTTCTAATTTCGCCATGAAACGTTGACGCCAATAATATAAAGTCAAGGCATAACTTTCACCTTGATCTTCAAGATTAATGAGCCGTAAATCAGAACACTTCGCAGCACTAGCAATAATGACACTGACACAGGGAATAAAACTCCCCGGAAAAATATAGCGTTTAATAAAATCAACGCTTTTTAAGGCTTGATGATAATATCTATCTTCAATGGTAATAGCTTGAATTAACCCTAAACCATTAGGTTTTAATAATGTCGAACATTTTTTTAAATAGGTATCAAGGTAATGATGCCCCACTGCTTCAATCATTTCAATTGATACCAACTTATCATAACTGCCTTGCAAATCACGATAATCCTCAAGCAACACAGTAATGTAATTAGACAAATTTTCATCAACAATACGTTGCTTAGTGGCTTCATATTGCTGCATTGAAATTGTCGTGGTGGTGACATGGCAACCATAATTTTTAGCCGCATAAATTGCAAATCCGCCCCACCCCGTCCCTATCTCTAAAATATTATCATTCGGCTGTAAATCTAACTTTTCACAAATTCGCTTAAGTTTTGCAGTCGAAGCAATGTCTAAACTCGTTTCACCTTGGTAAAAAGTAGCCGAGGAATACATACTGTGCTGATCTAAAAATAGCGAAAATAACGCATTTCCCAAATCATAATGGGCGGCAATATTTTTTTTGCTACCATTGTGCGAATTATGATTTGTAAGATGCCAAAGTTTCAGCAAATGATTCGCTAACGAGGCAAAGCCGCCTTCCATACTATCAAGTAAGTCACGATTACGGACTAGTACTTGTATAACACGACATAAATCATCCGCCTCCCAATCGTTATCCATATAAGATTGAGCTGCACCAATGGATCCGCCCACGGCAAGTTGACGATAAAAATTCATATTCAATACGTTAATTCTAGCACATAGGCCATCGGAGCCTTCGGAGCCTAGCGTATGTTCACCTAGTGAATCAGAAATGATCAGTACGGCATTTTCAATATAGCCAAGTTTCTTCAAAAATCGACTGCGTAAAAACAGATCGATCCGTGTTGAATTTTTACTTAAATCGCAAACAATTTCGTTCATGGAGCCTTCTAATATTTTATAAATATTCAGCATGGAAAATAAAAAAAATAAACCTAATTTGAGTCAACGCCTCATTGATTAGTCATTAATTTGGTTTGAAAATGTTCATATACTTAATTTATGCCTCATGCAATTGACTAAATTTAGGCCTAAAAGAACATATCTATTTAGTTGGATTATGTGTCTGGATGACTATAAAAAGGAATGCCTTTAATCCATAAACGTAAAGCGTGCCAATAAATAGCAAAAATGATGATGAATGGCATAAAAGGGTAATGTAATGGCATCTTAATCATTTTAGATGGACTTAATTCCTCTGCTTTTAATTGCAAGGTAGCGTCAAAACAACATTCATTTTCCTGTTCTAATTGCATGTGTATTGTTAAATTAGCATCATGAAAACTAAACTGCCATCGGTATTGCTGATCCATGGGCATAAATGGTGACACATGAAATGCTTTATCAAAGTAAAATTCAAATTGCCATTCCTTTTGGGAGGTCGCTTTCTCACTTGTATCTAATACATAGCAGTAGCGTTCATTCCAAGGTGTATTATGAATATCCGCAAGAATATAACGAGGTGCGTTTGACCCTTCAAGAAAACAGAAATAAAAACTCACGGGATTAAAACAAAGCCCCAAAAAGCGCAGATGTGTAAGCAAGCAAATGCGGCCATTGAACGTTTCACCAGTGTGCTGCTTAATGCACAATTTTACCGCTTCAGACAAATCTTGGTTTTTATTGCCCAGATAATCTCGTCGATAAAAACTCACCAAATTAAAGCGTTCTAAAGACCAAAAAGGACTTTGTGCTACAACTTGATTTAATTCTTCAAGATCCAACCAGCTTAAAAAGAGCGTGTAGAAGAACGTATGTTTTTTGGGTAAATATCGACGATGTCGAATCCACCCTTCAAAAAATTGACTTTTGAAAGCGGTCATATTACCTCACCTAACCGCTTAATAACGTCCTCAGCACTTTGAGCACCGTCCTCATGAAAACCCCATCCCCAATACGCTCCAACATACCAAGTATTGTTTATCCCATTGATTTCATGACGACGCTTTTGTGCTGCTAAACTAGACGGCGTGTAAACAGGATGATGATAATTTCTTTTTTGCAGAATTTTGTTTGGATCAATGTGATCTGTGCAGTTTAGCGTGACCAATAAAGGTTGCGGCGCCTCTAAATTTTGAAGTAAATTCATATAATACGTTACGGTGCAGCGAGTTTGATCGTCATTTAATTTGAGCGCATTCCAACTTGCCCACGCTTTAGGGTGTTTTGGCATGAGATTAGCATCCGTATGCAACACCACTTCATTATCTTGAAAAGTCATCGCGCCTAAAATTTCATTTTCTTGATGACTAGGATTTGCTAATAACTTAAGTGCTTGATCACTATGGCACGCTAAAATCACTTGATCGTAACGCTCTTGACCATCGTTGGTTTTCACTATTACGCCACTTTGATCTCGCTCAACTGTGTGCACAGGAGAGGCTAAGCGAATATCACCGTTAAACACACGCTTAAATGCTTGAATATACGATGAAGATCCCCCGCAAACGGTTCGCCATTGTGGCCGGTTATCGGTCTTTAACATTTGATGATTGGCCATAAAGGCAACAAAATAACGCACCGGAAAATCCCTTACCCTTTTTGGTGAACCCGACCATAACGCGCATGCCATTGGAAGAATATGATCATCAATAAAAGCTTGACTGTATTGCTGTTGATGCAAATAATCACCTAGTGTTAAGCGATCATCACTACTGTTTAAAAGGGCAGGGGCTTGACGATAAAACCGTAATATATCGCTCACCATCCTATAAAAACGAGGACTGAGTAAATTTCGACGCTGACAAAATAGTTTATCTAACGTGGTCGCATTGTATTCAAGGCCAGAAACGGCGTCAGTGACACTAAAGGTCATATCCGACGCTTGCGATTTGACGTTTAAATCGGCTAGGAATTGACAAAAATAATGATAATTATGTTCGTTAAAGACAATAAATCCAGTGTCCACGGCATAAGATTTTCCCTCTATCGTGATATTGTGCGTATCAGTATGCCCACCTAAATAACTATTCGCCTCATACAGCGTAACATGATGCTTTTTACTCAAATAATACGCGGCGTAAATTCCAGAAATACCGCTACCCACAATGGCGATGTTCATTATTTTGCATCCTTTTCAATAAGATTTGAATGTAAACGCTTAGGAGGAACGGATCTTAATTCCCATATTATGCCTACATAAGACATGAGTTTTAGTAAATAATAACTCATATCAATTTCCCACCAAAAAAAGCCCTGACGAGCTGAGACGGGGCAATGATGGTGATTATTGTGCCAACCCTCTCCCATAGTCAAAAGCGCAATAAATCCATTATTTCGACTATCATCACCCGTGTTGTAACGCTGAGAACCTAAAATATGAGCAAGTGAATTCACAAATAACGTGCAGTGAATCAAAACAACAGTGGATACAAAATATCCCCAAATCAGCATTTGCAAACCAGTAGTCTGCAACGCAGGATAAGCATTTTCCAAATAATTCCCTAAAGAAAAAATGGATATTCCATAAAGTATTGGCACAAAAACATCAAATCGGTCTAGCAACACTAATTCAGGAAATTTAACTAAATCACGAACACAATGCTCATGCGTAGTAAAATTTTTAAGACATAAAAACCATCCCACATGACTCCATAAAAAACCATGTTTAGGGCTATGGATGTCTTTGTCTTTGTCAGAGTAAATATGGTGCCGACGATGATGGGATGCCCACCAAATAGGGCCTCGCTGAGTGGCTGTAGCACCTAGCACACCAAAAAAAAACTGCGCGATGCGGCTAGTTTTAAACGCTTTATGGGAAAAATAACGGTGATAAAAAGCAGTAATTGCAAACATACGCAGTAAGTAGGACGCCAGCGCCACCCACAATGCAATAGGACTTATGCCGACAACAAACACAAGAAGACAAAGTAAATGCATTAAAATAAACGGAATGACTCGCATCCAATCAATTGCTTCACTTATATTGTCTTCTAATTTCACATTACTGTTATCAAACCAAGCCAGTACTTTGTTGAGCACATTTTGTAAAGACATCAAGCACTCCGTTGTCAACATGATTCATACTTAAGAGAAATAATCTTTCTATTTTCTTAATTTATATGACAATCAATGTCATTTTTTTATTTTCTTCTAGGAATTAATATAAATTTTTATCAATTTATATTGTGACGTAACACGATGTCATCTTGAACACTTTAAAATTATATTCATATAGGATAATTTCCAGCAAAAATTTAATTAGATTAGTTACCTGGTTTAGTGTCGCCCCAGCTCAATAAACGTTACAAGGAGGATTATTCAAAATTGAAACGACACTAAATTTCCTACTATCTCCGTTGGTTATATTAGCAAATTGAAATTAATTAAAAAGCGAAAATACAATGCAATTTGTTACGCTTGTCTTTTCTGTATAAAAATCAATAGTATAATAATTATTAACCAACTAAATTAGTCTGAATATATTTTCTACTATCGCACTCTGTGCGTTTAACCATGACGTTTTTTGAGTAGAGTGCATCTGAACTGGGGAATAAATATTGCATGTCAAGAGAAACATGCAATACTTAAATCTCTATTTGTCTGACAGATATTACTGAGGGTGTTCTAACCAGACTGATAAAGAATGCAGTTCCGTCTGGGGGATTGCGCGTCAAAATCAGAAAATACAGTCGTAAAAACTGTACCAAAGGGTTACCAAGTTATTTATATTGCAATTGGAGTTGTTGTAACTCCAAACTCAAACCAAAATCCAACAGTTACATTAAAAACATCTTATATGTAATTAAAGTTCTAAACATTAACGCGCTACTGAATATTAAAATCGTTATTTCATAAAATATTTGGTATATTCCTGGGAATTAGATAATTTTTGTTTAATCAACTCTCCTGCAGGATGCGTATCTAAATCCGTCCATGATAAATTCGAATCTTGCTCGTCTTGAGTACTATAAAACCCCATATCCCAATTAGCAAAATGTCGTTGAGTGGTCGGGTCGAGTACAAGTAACGTTACATTTGTATGGCGTTTATCTTTCTGAATATGATCGAAAAATAGTGAGGTGACGGCACTAAAACTGCCTTCTAAAACTTGTAGCCACCAGCCTTTGTTGTAGAGTAGAACACCTGTAATTTCGAGTTCTTTGTTAATTTTACGCGCTACTTTTAAAATATCCATCACATCTGATGGTTTAGTTTCTCCTACAGCATGACTTCCGTAAATCAACGTAAACAATGGACTTTTTTCTTCGAAGACGCGTTCGGGTTTGTTTATATTGTCAAGCCACGAAACTAATTTTTTAATGTCTGTTTTAGAGCTTAAATAATCAACTACACCATGCGACAAGCTGCGATGGACTGATGTATCAAGTATTAAACAGGGGAGTGAAGATTGATGAAGAAATTCGTCCAAACGACTTACTGCATCAGTGTTAAGCTCAATATTCACAATCAAAGCATCAATTTGATCTAAAGATGAAACTAATTTGCCAAAAGCATCATCTATATTGTTGAAAATTGATGGTACATGCCCCCAACAATAAAGCGCGACAGCTAAAGCATTGGTTTCTTCATTTTCTAAAACTACTATGTTAAGGCTTTTTTTCATTACCCTTCTCCAAATTTATTTTTATTATTAAAATTGTGACTAATGTTTCAGATAATCCACAGTTTGTATAGCTTTGCATAAATTTACATTATAAGAAATGTTGATTAAAAGGAAAAAATAATTCGATTTAATTCAACTCATTTTATTTTGATAACATGGCAATAATCGCGTTCAACTCCCTTATTTCATTATTCGCTTCAACTTGCTCAGTCATATCATATTGAACACCGAGATAGTAAATAATCCGACCTTTTTTGTCTAACAGAGGGGTTATCTTTAATCGGTTATAAAATAGTGTACCGTCTTTTTTGTAGTTTCGTATCGTTACCTCAATCGATTCCTGTTTCTTCATCGCTTCTGAAATTTGTTTACTGGCTTCTTGATTTTGATCATTAGCTTGCAAAAAACGACAATTAAAACCTATAGTTTCTTCTTGACTATAACCAGTTAGTGTTTCAAATGCTTTATTGGCATATACGATTGGGGAATCAGGTAAATCTGGATCTGAAAGTATTACCCCATTGACACATTCATCAAGAATAGTGGTTAGCAGGTAAGGTATGACGCCATCAGAATCTTTTTCAGCAATAAAAAGCATAATTTAATCTCCATAATTTATATGACAATCAAGGTCATTTTTTATTTTTTTATGCATCAATAGAAAATTTTTTAATTTACTATTGTTACGTGACACTATGTCATCTTGAACACTTTAAAATCATATTTATTTGGGATAATTTCTAGCAAAAATTAAATTAGATTTTTTAAGTGGTTTAGTGTCGCCCCAGTTTAATAAACGTTACAAGGAGGATTATTCAAAATTGAAACGACACTAAATTTCCTACTATCTCCGTTGGTTATATTAGCAAACTGAGCTAAATTAAAAAGCGAAAAAACAGTGCAAATTGTTATTTGTATTTTTATTATGATAAAAATCAATAATTTAAAAATTATTAACCAACTAAATTAGTAAGAATATATTTCCAAATATCGCACTTTGTGCGTAAGCGCCCGACATGACCACATTTCAAGACAAATGTTTACGTGGATCTATACCATGATTGGCAATGTTAAAAGATCCATTAATGGAACCTATTACGCTATGGATCATAAACGTCTCCCACGTTATGTGGCTGAGTTCTGTTATCGCTTTAATCGGCGTTTTGTTCTTGAGGATATGTTGCCTCGCCTGTGTTATGTTGCACTGAAAACTCTCCCAATGCCTATGGGGTTGCTTAGGATGGCTGAGGTTTATGGGTAATCAGGTAATTTATTAACGAGCAAGTGATTCCGATAACCATTTCTAATGTGTTGATAGGGGTTAATGTTCTATGTTCATTAATATTGAAACTGTTACAATGAACACCTAATTCAAGTTTATGGATCTTAAGATAGAATCCCTTTCATTGAAAATCGGTTTGTTTGGCTTCAATTGATCAAGAAAAATAGTTAGGTTTAAATCTATGAAAGCGATAAGTTTCGACTTCTGGGGAACGTTGTGTCTTAGTAATCCTCAGTTTAGGGAGAATCAATTTAAATTATTATGTCAATTTGATAATTCAATCTCTGTAGATTATTGGCTTACTCAAAAAACGTATTATAAAAAATTAGCTGATGATGAAGCTCAAACCAGGGGAGGTCATATAGATAGATTGGAATTAAATAAACTCATTTTTCCTAACTGGCATACAAAAGACATAGAAGAATTCATGTTACTTTCAGATGATATCTTCGTTAAATACCCTCCTTTTAATCATTTACCCCCCTCATTTATAGAAACTGCAAGACAAGCAGGATATACCATTTATGTTTCTTCAAATACGGTTTTTACAAGTGGCGCTGCTTTAAGTCGAGTCATTTTCGATAAATTCGCTATTCCAAAAAGTCACTGCAAATTTTCAGATGAAATTGGAAAAGCAAAAATCGATGCTTCAATGTTTGACTTTGAGATAAAACCCAGATTCCATATTGGTGATAATCCTAAGACAGATGGTGCTAGTGAGCGATATGGCATAACGTTTTTGGATGTTACCAAACTTTCTTTACCTCAACTAATCAACAGCATTACCCATGATTAGTGTTTCTCGTTTTTCAATACATACATTCACGGATACGGATAACTTAACTTTTTCTGCAATTGAATACAGCAAATTCAAGCATGGAAGTCAAAAGTTTGCTCAAAAACTGGGAAGAGAATTGGCTTGCGGTTTTATGGAATCGGTAGAGTTTAAAAATTTTTATCAAAATATATCGAATAATCAGATTGTTATCTGCTCAGCACCATGGAAAAATATTCCTGTTGCATCAACTTCGCTTAAAGATTTTTTTATTTGTGAGTTTAATCCCTTATGGAGCATAGATAATCAGGCAGTTGAGGATTTAAAAGTGCATAGAGCGCATAGCTATAATGAAGATTATGGCGCTATGTCCAAAGAGCAAAGGGAACAGGTTATTACGTCTGATGATTTTTCAATAGACAAAACATTTATCAAAGGAAAAGTACTATTTTTTATCGACGATATAATTATTACAGGGGCTCATGAAAGAAGAATACAATCTTTGCTGGAAACAGTTGGATTTGAAGGATGGGTTCTATTTTTATATTATGCCGAGTATCGAGGTGAAAATAATCCAGCTATTGAAAATGAACTTAATTATGCTTTTATGAAAAACCTATCAGATATGGATTATATTATTAAAAATGAAGGCGTTATATTCAATACCAGATTGGTGAAGTTCATGCTTAACGCGCCTGATGATGATTTTAAACAATTCATTTCTAATCAAACATCTTGCTTTTGCTCATCACTAAAAACGCATATCATAGGAAATGAATATCATAATATTGAACAGTTTAAAAAAAACTATGAGCAACTACAATTAATAACTAATTGTCATAAAGCCTCCATCTCTAAATTGTAGAGGATATCAAGTTAGACACGAATTGTTCATAAATGTTTTGACTGCCTTGATTTTAGATTAATTCGTTAGCAAGGAATGTTTGATTTCTCTTTTTTCTTCTATCGTCAATACCTAACTTCTAGGTGATTTTGATATACTCACATCGTCCTCTATTCTTTTTTCGTATAAATCATGTCTAAATCAAAAAAAATTATAATTGTTGGTGCTGGTCCGGGTGGTTTGTGTGCTGGAATGTTACTTAGTCATCGTGGTTTTGAGGTGACAATTTTCGATAAAAATGAGGAAGTGGGTGGACGCAGTCGACCACTTCATTTAAATCAATTTACATTTGATACTGGCCCCACTTTTCTTCTGATGAAAGGTGTGTTGGATGAAATGTTTTTATTGTGCGATCGACGAACTGAAGATTACTTGGAATTTCAATCGCTTTCACCCATGTATCAATTGAAATTCATTGATCGTGATTTCAATGTGTACAGTAATCCCGAGAAAATGAAACTTGAATTGCAACATGTTTTTGGCGAAGCAAGCGAGGGATACTTTGATTTTTTGGAGAATGAAAAACGTCGGTTCAATGCACTTTATCCTTGTATGACGCGTGATTATACAAATTTAGGTCGTTTTTTTTCTTTCGATTTAATTAAAGCGATACCATGGCTCGCCTTTCCTAAAAGTGTTTTTGATAATTTGGCGCAATATTTCCAAAATGAAAAACTGCGTCTAGCGTTTTGTTTCCAATCTAAATATTTAGGAATGTCGCCTTGGAAATGCCCCGCTTTATTTACCATGCTTGCGTATCTTGAACATGAATATGGTATTTATCATGTAAAAGGGGGATTAAATAAAATCTCAAGTGCGATGGCAAAAGTAATAACTGAAAATGGCGGGAAAATACATACTTCAACGAGTGTGGCTTCACTTATTATTGAGCAGGGTGATGTTAAAGGCGTGAAGCTTGAAAATGGTGAGTCTATTTTTGCGGATGAGGTCATCATTAATGCGGATTTTGGACACGCGATGACTCATTTAGTAGATAAAAATATTTTAAAAAAATATACACCTGATAAGCTAGAAAAACTCGATTATTCGTGTTCCACATTCATGTTGTATTTGGGGCTGGATAAAGTTTACGATATAGCGCATCACACCATTGTTTTTGCAGGTGATTATCGTAGTAATATTAAACATATTTTTCATGATAAGACCCTCAGTGATGATTTTTCGTTTTATGTGCAAAATGCGTCAATCAATGATGATAGTCTCGCACCAGAAGGAAAATCTGCGCTTTATATCTTGGTTCCTATGCCAAATAACGACAGTCAACTTGAATGGTCAGATCATTGTGCAACAGTGCGCGAGAAAGTGTTAGATGCGCTAAGTGAGCGAATGGGGCTTGATGATTTACGCTCGCATATTGAATGCGAAAAAATAATTACCCCAATGGATTGGCAAGAGCATGAATCTGTTTACAAAGGCGCTACGTTTAGTCTGGCGCATAAATTTAGTCAGATGTTGTATTGGCGTCCTCATAATCGATTTGAGGAATTGGGGAACTGTTATTTGGTAGGCGGTGGAACCCATCCAGGTAGTGGTTTACCAACAATTTATGAGTCCGCTCGTATATCATCAGATTTAATTTCAAAACAACATGGTGTTTCATTCACTCCTGTTAATCATAGTCGCTGGCTTAAAAAGTAGGCTTTTTTATTATGATGGTCATAACGAGTAAATCACCTTTTGATAATCGAGTATTAGACATAGATGACATTACGCAAAAGGAAGATATTGTAAAGAAACTTGAGCAATGTCGAGTAGCCGCTACAATATGGGCTAATGTGCCAGTCAAAAAACGTGTACAAATACTGACTAAATTACGTGATGACATCCTTGGCGATATAGATGCGCTAAGTGAATGTATAAGTGAAACCGCGGGTAAGGTTCCAACTGAGGCGTTGCTGGGTGATATACTTCCTGTAGTCAGTTTGCTTGATTATTATCTCAAGAACGCGACATCTATTTTGGCTGATCGTAACATAGCAACATCCCCTTTTTTGTTTCCTGCCACTAGCGCAAAAATTTATCGACAACCTTTTGGTGTCATTGCCATTATTTCCCCATGGAACTATCCCTTTCAATTAACCGTTTCTCCACTTTTAACGGCTTTATTTTCAGGTAATGGCGTTGTGTTTAAAGTCTCTGAATATAGTTTGCCGGTGGGGAAATATATTTATAAGCTATTTAATCAACTCGATTTACCTGAGGGATTAGTGCAATGGGTGATTGGTGATAAAGCAATTGCTCAGCAGTTAATTGATGCTGGACCTGATATGGTATTTTTTACGGGTGGATTAACTGCGGGTCAACATGTGATGAAACGTGCAGCCGCTCATCCAATTCCCGTTTTACTTGAGCTTGGCGGTAAAGATGCGATGATTGTTTTTGAGGATGCCAATCTTGAGAGGGCTTCGCATGCTGCATTGTATGGCGCGTTTTGTAATAGTGGTCAGGTATGCGTATCCGTTGAGCGATTATACGTTCAACAAAAATGTCATGATCAATTTTTAGAAAAATTACTTGATAACTTGACTCAAATACGTGTCGGGCGAGGCGTTGAAAATGACATGGGTGCGATGACCATATCGGCTCAAATTCAACTCATGCAGGCGCATTACGATGATGCTGTTTTACTGGGTGCAAAAGCATCTGGCCCTTTAGTTATTAAAGAAGGGAACTTCGTCAATCCGATTGTGTTATGGAATGTTACCGATGCTATGCGCATTATGCGTGAAGAATCCTTCGCTCCAATGCTTGTCATCAGGTCATTTGATAATGAAACTGAAGTCGTTACATTGGCTAACGATACGCCTTTTGGTCTTAACGCGAGTGTTTGGAGTGATGATCTTGTAAAGGCAGAGAGAGTGGCGCGACAATTACAGGTAGGCGCATGGGCAATCAATGATGTGCTCAAAAACATCGGTCATCCAGCGTTGCCGTTTGGTGGGGTTAAGAAAAGTGGTTTTGGTCGTTATCATGGTGCAGAAGGCTTACTGAGTTTTAGTTATAGTGTTTCTGGTTTAGTGAATTTTTCACATTTACCTAAAGAGCCTAATTGGTTTCCGTATAGTGGGATGCGCTACGCAGGATTTAAAGGGTATCTTGATTTTATCTATGGAAAAGATTCATGGTGGTTGCGTGTTAAACGCAATCATGCTGTTTTACAAATTTTTCGATCGCATTCGCAATTTAGCCTAAAGCAATTTTGGCATAATTTGAAATGTTTCCTAACTTTTAAATCTGGGTAATAACATGCAAAACGTAGCAGGTCAAAAACGCGTTGTCATCATTGGCGCTGGATTAGGCGGATTATCAGCGGCTATTTCACTAGCTAGTGAAGGATTTAGCGTTGAGCTTATTGAAAAGAACGATAAAGTGGGCGGTAAGCTCAATGTGCTATCAAAAGACGGGTTTACATTTGATTTAGGTCCTTCCATATTGACCATGCCAGAGATTTTTGATGCACTGTTTACCCGTGCAGGGCGAAAAAGAAGCGATTATGTGACTTTTGAAGCGGTGCAACCGCATTGGCGTAATTTTTTTGAGGATGGAACAGTCGTTGATTTATCGCCTGATGCTCAGATTCAAAAGCAAGAATTTGATAAATTAGGTCAGAATGTTTACGGGGAATTTATTGAATTCATGGCGTATGCACAAAAACTCAGCGATGAAACACAGGCGGGGTATTTTGAGAAAGGGATTGATGGCGTTTGGGAATTACTCAAATTTTATGGCCTAAAACGGAGTTTACATTTTGATATTTTCTCAACCATGGATCAAGGTGTAAGACGATTTGTGCATGATCCAAAACTGATTGATATTTTAAATTATTTCATTAAATATGTCGGGGCGTCGCCCTATGATGCGCCAGCACTGATGAATTTACTACCCGCTATACAATATCAATATGGTTTGTGGTATGTGCGTGGTGGTATGTATGCACTCGCTCAGGCTCTGGAAAAATTAGCGATTGAACTGGGCGTGACTATTCATGTGAACACAGAAGTTGAGCGCATTGAGCACAATCATCACATTGCAAAGAGCGTGAAATTAAAAAATGGTGAAACAATCAGTGCAGATATTGTTGTATCGAATATGGAAGTGATTCCTGCAATGAAAAGTTTATTGCAAAGCACTGAATCTGACATCAAAAAAATGCGTCGTTTTAAACCAAGCTGTTCAGGGATAGTGATGCATTTGGGTGTGGATTGTGTGTATCCACAACTCGCTCATCATAATTTTTTCTACTCTAAAAATTCACGCGCCCATTTTACGTCAGTTTTTAAAAAGGGTGATTTATCTGAAGACCCCACCATTTATCTGGTCGCGCCCTGTAAAACGGATGTTAATCAAGCGCCTAGCGGGTGTGAAGTTATTAAAATTTTACCCCATATTCCATGTTTAAATCCGGATAAACCCATTAGAGATGATGAGTATTATGCTATGCGTGAGCGTGTGTTGATTAAACTTGAACGAATGGGACTGACAGATTTGCGTGAACATATCGTCACCGAGGAATACTGGACACCAAATGATATTCAGGCCAAGTATTATTCAAATCAAGGCAGTATTTATGGTGTTGAGGCAAACAGGCTTGTAAACTTAGGTTTTAAAGCACCTCAGCGTAGCGATACATTGAGTAATCTCTATTTTGTTGGTGGTAGTGTGAATCCTGGGGGAGGTATGCCAATGGTGACACTATCAGGTCAATTAGTCTGCGATAAAATTTTACAGGATTTAAAGAAAATAGAAAATTAGCCCCTATTTTAGCTAGAGAGCGCCTCTTTAACGGTCAACTTTGAGGCGTTACGTGCTGGAAAATAGGCTGCGAGGCTTACAATAATCAAAAGACCCAATAAGCAATAAATAATGGATAACCAATCAAAACAAAAATCCAATTTCACACCAAATATAATCTGTCCAAGTTGAATGCTTAACGATTTTGATAAAAAATAGGCAAGCGGCACAGACCATAGCCAAGCAGAAATAGCATGAAAAAAACCTTCAGACCAAAACAGGTAAAGTATGTTTTTATCGCTTGCGCCAATGGCGCGAAGAACGCCTATTTCTCTCTTTCTCTGCAGCACATTAAGCGCTACGGTACCCGATAAACTGATACCGCCAACCGCAGCAATTAAGCTTGCGAGTCCAGAGAATGTTCCAATTACAGATTGGAATTGATTTTGTGCAAACTGGCGTTGCTCTCGTTTACCTTGCGTCGTGTAAACGTCTAAACTTATTCGTTCATGATTAAAAAACGCTTTTAATTTTTTTAAATACGCTTTTTCCTCAATCAAATTCAAAATAGGTGTATCAATGAACGCATAGGTAGCAATATTTGATTGATGTGTTTGTACTTGTATCGTCTCAAGTGGGACATAAACAGATTCAATAGTAAAATTATTGCCTGCAAGCCAGTTATAGGTCCCTGCCACTTCCCATAGTTCAATATGTGTACCAATTTGTACATTGATAGTGTCACCGACTTCAATCGCATTTTTTTGAGCGGTATCGTTACTGATAAGCAGAACGTGTTTACCGGCATCATTCGCTTGTAAGTTTCGTCCTTTCTCAATACGTGGACTGTAGAGTTGAGAATCAGCAGGTAGCGCTAATAGTTGTAAGCCTAAACTGCCTTTTGGAATAATTGGCAGGTTATTTTTGATAAGCTCAACAGGTAAGCGCCGCCATGTTTCGATGTGAGCATTTTGATCAAAATCCCTAAGCAGTTTTTCGACTTTAGTTGCAGGTTGATCGAGACTAAATCCTAAACGTACGGCATAACGATGCCGTTCCATTTCGTTATCTAATGTCAAATTCAAAGCATTAATTAAGCTCATTAATAGTAAAAATACCACGCAAGCGGATATAAGGACGCTTTGTGTGAGTATAAAACGTAATTTATTGCGAAATAAATTGCCTAGTGCAGCTGATTGTAAAATAGAAAGTCCGTGTGTTCCTATTTTTTGAATCCATACATCAAAGCGACTCAAGCCAAATTTACCCATCAAGCCATAAGTGGCAAGTGCATGATGAACTGGCATTCTTGCGCCTTGAAGTATGGGAATAATGGTGGCGATAATGGGTGTGACTAAGCCTGAAACAATCATTAATTGCACTGATTTCCATGAAATTTGCCATGGTTCGCACGCAATGTTAAATAACTTGAGTAATTGGCAGGAACTTTCCTGTGATATGAAAACGCCCAAGGGCAGTGCGATTAAAATAGCAATCAATGCCATTATAAAAATTTGTGTTAAATATAAATAAACTAGCGTGCGAGTTTTTGCCCCGATTGCTTTCATTACGCCAATTTGTGATGTTTGCTCGATAATATGCGCAGATACTGTTTTATATGTCAGAGCACTAGCTAAAATTAATGCCGAAATGGCCATCCATGATAATACATAATGAATACCTGAAAGAAATGGTCGTCCCCAGTGTTTATGGGGATCTTGTAGGAACGTCGCATTCACATACACCCCATTTTTAGCTAATTCACTACGAATATTGAGAGCCACATTTTGAATTTTTTCAGATTGGAATGGCGGTTGGACTTGAACAAGAAGTTGCCTAAAGCTTGTTGTGGGCAAGCCAAAAAGAGCAAGTGCGCTGGTATCTGCAAAAAAATGAAGTTGACCACCAAACTTAGGTGGTTTGACGAAGGGGTGTCGGACGACACCACTGTATTTTAAAACTGTATTGCCACTAGGTGTTTCGAATTCAATAGGTGTTTCCAAGGCTAACGGCATCACTTGCGCGGACAAATTCTCCATTGCAACCTGTCCTTGCGTAGGCCAGTTGTGACTATTGAGTGACGTGATATCGTAATTCTGTGTTAAATAATTAGGGCGAATGAACAGGGTACCTGTTTCCCAATCTGAATCATTTGATAAACGAAATCGGACTGTGAACTGGGTGACTGCATCAAGGCCAAGTATATTGGGTAAACTTTGAATGTTTTGGAGTATTTCAGTCTGAGTGCTTGATCGCAAAAGGAGATTAATATGGGAGGGATTTGAGCGCGTATGAGCTGCATCCATCTGACTTAGCTGGAGATCCATCATGCCAACCAACGTGCCTACACTGAAAACGCCCACTGCCATATTAATAATGGCGAGCCATGTTCGTGATTTGTTGAGCCATAAATCTGCCCATACTTTATACCAGAGTACGTTCAATTTAATGACCTACTATCACTAAAAATACGACCATTACGGATTTCAATTTGACGTGAAGTGGCTTGTGCTAATGTTGGATTATGCGTCACCATGACGATTGTTTTTCCATCACTATTCAACTGATGAAATAAATCAAATACCGATTTTGTTGTTGCTTCGTCTAAATTACCCGTTGGCTCATCGGCAAAAATAATAGGCGGGTTATTAGCTAATGCTCTTGCAATCGCTGTACGTTGTTGCTGTCCTCCCGATACTTGGCTTGGAAGGCGATGCGCAAGTTCAGCT
>Ga0209033_1000798_pt1 | contig 18461 bp, 20 predicted proteins | sample LauGreFa1BDMLBDN_2_FD_188218 | JGI IMG/M metagenome (GOLD analysis project Ga0209033, IMG submission 188218) | Freshwater lake microbial communities from Lake Michigan, USA - Fa13.BD.MLB.DN (SPAdes) (version 2) | ecosystem: Environmental > Aquatic > Freshwater > Lake | place: Lake Michigan, USA...
ATAATTAACTTATTATTATTGCTTAAGGATAGTTTTATCATGCAACCTTCTACTAGTCGTGCTATCAATTTCAAAACATCATTAACAGCTATTCGACGTGCAGCAGCAGATGTATATCTTTTTACAGACAAATTGAGTTGGCTAAAAATTGCACATCAGGTGGCGTTAAAATCCATGCAATCCGTAGACTCACTGCAAAAGGAAATGGATACGTCAGATGATTTAAGCGCTGTACTAGCATCCTCTTCTTCAGTAATATTTTTCGATGATATTGTAGATGAAGACATCATGAGTGAATTAGAAAGCTATATTCTTACACGCACTAAAAATAATAAAGATGACGATCTCACCCAATTTTTAAATGAAGTACTAGAAAAAATTGAAGATAAATTTAAAGTCCTTATTAAAAAAATACATGATTTTAACGCTTTGATGAAAAATGAATTAGATTAACGTCATTGCAATTCGTCATCTGCACCCCATCATAATTAGCATTGGCATGATAAAGTTTACATAGAAGTGAACACCATAAAAGAAGTCATAACACTCAATTTATTGATACTTTTTTAATTTATTATTTACGTGAACCAATAAAGATCGATTATTTATAGACCGTTTTTTATTCACTTATAGCGGTATATTTTGTATTTAGTGGAAAGTACTAAGGCGACAGCTTCAATTTTTTGTGTCAAAATCTGCATATATTTTCAATTTATTTACTATTTTTGGGAAATTACTTATGAAACGCATTTTTTTATTCTTAGTCACCAATCTAGCAGTCATGCTAGTGATTGGGATTATTTTTAATGCACTCGGCTTGCACAGTTCACTCGCTGCCAATGGTGTTAATTTAGATTTAACGAAATTACTCATCATGTCTGCCATTATTGGCTCGTCAGGTTCCGTTATTTCACTATTGATGTCAAAATGGTCTGCAAAAAGTGCGATGGGCGTTCATATCATTGAACAACCACAAAACCAAACTGAGCAATGGCTCGTGAATATCGTTGCTCGTCAAGCGCAACACGCGGGTATTGGTATGCCTGAAGTGGGTATATTTCAATCTGATGATTTAAATGCTTTCGCCACTGGCGCAAATAAAAACAATGCTTTAGTTGCTGTGAGCACTGGTCTACTTCGTCAAATGAATCAAGATGAAATTGAAGCGGTAGTCGGCCATGAAATTAGCCATGTGGCTAATGGCGACATGATTACTATGGCGTTGATGCAAGGTGTGGTAAATACATTTGTTTATTTCTTTGCAACAGTCATTGGACACGTTGTTGATAAAATCATCTTAAAAAATGAAGAACGTGGTTATGGGATGGCGTATTACATTACGCAAATGGCCGCACAAATCGTTCTAGGCATTTTAGCCTCAATGCTCACAATGTGGTTCTCACGCTACCGCGAATTCCGTGCAGATGCAGGCGGCGCTAATTTAGCCGGTCGTGAAAAAATGATCGACGCACTACGTGCTTTGCAACGTGCTCATGAACCTGAAGCACTGCCAGGTCAGCTTGCTGCATTTGGCATTAACAGTGGCGGTAGCATGATGAAGTTATTTATGACTCACCCACCACTTGAAGAACGTATTGCTGCATTGCAAAATCTTCGTTAAATAAAAAAACTGGTGCGAGTTTTAAAACAACTCGTACCTTTTCGCTTTTTACAGAATATATAAAAAATCATGAGCATTTCACTTTCAAATCGAGTCAACGCAGTCAAACCTTCTCCCACGCTAGCCATTACCGCCAGAGCAGCTCAAATGCGTGCAGCAGGCAAAGATATTATTGGTCTGGGTGCGGGTGAGCCAGATTTTGATACCCCAGATTTTATTAAACAAGCTGCTATTGACGCCATTAACAAAGGTTACACTAAATACACACCTGTTGATGGTATTGCGAGTTTGAAAACAGCCATCATTAACAAATTCAAAAAAGATAACGGTTTAACCTACCTACCTAAACAAATTTTAGTCTCTTGTGGAGGTAAACAAAGTTCATATAATCTTACTCAAGCACTGTTAAATGCCGGTGATGAAGTCATTATTCCTGCTCCTTATTGGGTATCGTATCCTGATATGGTCATTTTGGCAGATGGGGTACCTGTCATTATTCATACCACGCAAGAACAAAATTTCAAAATAACACCTGCACAACTTCTCGCAGCGATTACACCTAAAACACGATTAATTTTTATTAATAGCCCCTCTAATCCTTCTGGCGTTGCCTATTCATTAGACGAATTAAAAGCCCTAGGAGATGTGCTAGCTAATTTCTCAAATATCATTATTGCAACGGATGATATGTACGAACATATCCTCTGGGAATCGGGTACATTTGTAAATATTTTAAATGCGCATCCAGAATTTTACGATCGCACCGTTGTCATGAACGGCATTTCAAAAGCTTATTCCATGACAGGATGGCGTATTGGCTATGCAGCAGGCCCTGAAAAATTAATTGAAGCCATGTGCACCATTCAGTCACAAAGCACATCAAACCCAACATCCATTTCGCAACACGCCGCAGTTGCAGCGTTAACAGGCGATCAAAGTTTCATTCACCAAATGTGCGTTGAATTCAAAAAACGTCATGATTTTGTTGTTGCTGAATTAAATACGATTGATGGTATTGAATGCTTGCCAACGGATGGAACATTTTACGTGTTTCCCAATATTGAAAAATTGTTAGCACGTTTAGATGGAATTGATAATGATTTAGCCTTTTCGGATTATTTAATTGAAAAAGCTGGCGTTGCACTTGTTCCCGGTTCTGCTTTTGGAAGTGAGGGGCATATTCGCATCTCTATTGCTACAAGCATGGAAAATTTAAAAAACGCACTACAACGCATTAAACAAGCCATTTAATCATGTAATGGACAGATAAAAACAAAATTCGTAAAACCTCTGATCAATCTATCTATGTTTTAAGGACGGAAGATGAATAGCCAATTTTTACGCTGTGTGTCATTAATTGCGGCACTAGGATTTATGACAACAGCTCAGGCAATGAAAATTGCTGTAACTGATTTAACCTACTCTGAAACCGTTAATCAGTATTTTAGAGACATTAATTATCATGAAAAATCGAGCATAAAATCACAAATTGACTCTACTGATCCACAAGACACTTATAGTTATATTGAATATGGTGAGCTACATAAATTTGTTGGCGACATTAGAGACGAATTAATACACAGCGGTTTTCAAGTAATTCAATCGAAGCCATATACCGCAGCGAAAAATGAAAAAATTTTGGACATCATTGGCCGCATCAAAAAAGGTTACTATCCAAATGCCGACTATGTGCTATTTGGCACGGTTAGCGACTTAGAATTCCGTGATGAAGCCAACCCAATTACAGGCACAAACAACGTGGCAAATACGTTCAGTTTGATGCTTGTAACTGAATTTAGTTTGATCAATACGAAAACCCATGAAATAAAATCGTCATTTAGTACTTCAACAGAAGGGCAAGATGTTAGAGTGGGTAGTCCTAGCAGTAAGTTAATACCTAGTCGCGGTAAAATCATTTCAGATGTTTCGCGTAATATGGGCTTGGAAGTTGCTCAGCAAATTAACTATCAATTAGGCAATGGAAATGACTACCCTAGTGGAGACGTCGAATACAATCACGCTTTTCCATCTCAGCAACCTGAAAGCGACCTTATGCACTTTAATCAATAAAGTCATACTTAAAAAAAACGCCCTAGAATCGAAAACTCTAGGGCGTTTTTTTATATCAAAAAATACAATCTATTTGGGTTCTTTTAAATCCGCAGACATATGCCATGGTGAAAATGGAAATGGTAATTTTTCGGTTGAAAACGTCAGAAATAGTAAAATATGGTACTCGTAAATGGACAAACTACGCCCAAAATTGACGATATTTTCATTCTTCTCACCGCTCAACAAGACAAACACAAGCTGCATTAAAATCACTGCCCATGCAAGCCATCGCGCAATTGTCACAACCACCGCAAATAGTAACATCAAAAAAATGCGTTTCCATGTCTGCAAATGAGATAAATGACCGTTGATTTGCTCTTCCATTGCTATTAACCTCTGTTCATAATATCACGTAAATCAAGTGCCGCCGCATTCGCACGCGCAATATGGTTTGCCATCGACAATGAATAGTTTGCAAATAAACCATAACCACTGCCATCTAAAACCATCGGACTCATAATAGGTGTTAAACTACTTTCCAATTCTCGAATCATAATATCCACGGTACGCATAGCCCGTTTATCTAGCAAAATATCATGAAAATCGTGCTTAATCGCACGCAAAATATGAAGCAATGCCCAACTAGCGCCACGCGATTCATAAAAGACGTTATCAATTTCAAGCCAAGGCACTTTCGTTGCTCCTTTGCCGCTTGCTTCTTGAATTTCTAAATCAGTCAAACCTGGTGAAAAATTACTACTTGAACTATTTGAACTCAATCGTGTCGACAAATCGCCTAAACGTTTAATCACAATCTCAGTGTATTGCCACAAGTTATCAGCACGTGCATAAAATTGCGCTTTTTTACCCGCATTTGGATTTTGCAAACGCTCCATATATTTATGTAACGCTTCAATCCCTTTTTCGTATTCAGCTTCAGTTGCAGGAAGTGCCCATGAATTTCGTTCATAGTAAAAATATGGCTCAGCAATCGCTAAATCTGGATCTTGTTCAGATTGTGATTGATCACGTGCAAAATGGTTTCTTAACGCTGTGGTTCCGTCACGTAGCATCACCAATGCACCAAACTCCCAACTCGTAATGTTATCGAGCAGAACCCCTGGAGGTGCAATATCATTGGTAATATAACCACCGCTTTTATGCAGCAATGTATCAGCAATATGTGATAATGTACTGGAATAGGCATAACCTAAAGGCAAGTCAACCGCTAACGCTTCATAACTCGGCGTTGCACCTTCTTGATTTTCTTCTGCACTCACATGTTCTGTTTTAATTGTTTCGGGGTTTGCCTGTAGGATAGCTTCTTCTAAAATATTGAATTGCGCTGGCTCCCTGCCCCACCATTGTGATAACACAAATAAAACAAAAAGACTCGTTAACGTTAAAACACTCAAAATCCAAGCAGTACCTCTGGATTTGATGCCTGTTATTTTTTCGCTTGCCGCCATAATTTGAACCTTGAAAGCAAATATCTTTGCGTGAAAATTATTTTAAAATTAAAGCGCATAGTAGCAGATTTTTACTTTTTTTGGCATGGTGAATATGGTTAAAAAAGTTTTTTTTTCGCTCGCGGATGCGCGTTATCGTACACTTTTGCTAAATGTTCAAAATCTAAATGCGTATAAATTTGAGTGGTACTAATGCTGCTGTGCCCGAGCAATTCTTGAACCGCTCGTAAATCCTGACTAGATTGCAATAAATGACTTGCAAATGAATGTCGCAACATGTGCGGGTGAACATGCGTTTGAATTCCTTTTTTCGTACACCATTGTGCTAGTCGATACTCTACACTTCGCTGACTTAATCGACTGCCGCGAGTAGATATGAAAACGGCTAATTCATTGTTACAAGAAGCTTGACGATGCTCAAACCAATTTTGCAGAGCGTCGATTGCTTTACTTCCGATAGGCAAGATACGTGCTTTACCACCCTTACCCGCTTGAACTCGCAACGATTTACCACGTAAATCTATGTCAGGCATATTCAAGCCCACTAATTCACTTAATCGTAAACCCGAGGAATAAAAAAGCTCAAACATCGCCACGTCACGCATCTCTAAAACTGAATTAACACCTGAATCTAGTAATCCACCTACTTCATCAACATCCAATGTTTTTGGTAATTTTCTCGCCTGTTTAGGAGCTTTTACATGTTGCGCAGGATTTGCATTGACAATAGCTTGTTTAAATAAAAAACGATAAAAACATCGTATAGACGATAGTTCTCGCTGCAAACTTTTACTACTTAATCCTTTACGATGTCGCGTTGCAATGTGTTGGCGAACATCACTAGTTTGAAGTTGTTCCCATTGCTCAACACTTTTTGTTACACAAAAATCCACCAAATACTTTAAATCACGTTGGTAGCTTTTCAGCGTATGAATCGAAACCCTCTGTTCAACTTCGAGTTGCTTTAGAAAATCAACTAATTGTTGTTGAGCAACAGTTTGCACGTTTATTTTGAGCGTTTAGTACTATTAAACGTATAAGAAGAAACAATGTTATGTTTATTAAAACGAATCACTAAATCTTCTGAATTGCCACTGCCAATCAAACTATAGGTGTAATCGCCATACGTCCAAGTTTTTAATCCATTTTCAATCCCAATTCGCCAAGGCGTACCAAATATATTAGTAATATCAGTTTGCGTACTTTCGCCAATTTTGATACTTGTCACTTGACCAGCAGGAAACTCATGTCCAACCGTCATACACGCTGTTAATAAAACCGCTGATAAAAGAATCAGCGTATTGCGGATAATTTTTTGAACATTAAAATCGATGTTTTTCATAAGGTTTATCCTAAAATGTTAAGTTTTAGTTCGAATTAAAATGGAACTAGTTTGCATTACAATGTTAATAACGACTCAGTCGATGTGTCCAAATATAATCGGCCGACTGATAATAACTCATCACATCATTAACTAAATCAGTTTGCGTTTCAGGCGCTACACTATGATGTTCACCAAGTGGATCATCTACCACATCAATCTTTTGTTGCGGTGATAAGTACACTAATTTATTATCTTTAAATAAACCTAATTTTTGATAATTACTAATTAGAGCACGCCCCTTCTCAGGCACTGTTTTCAAAATATCTTGACCGTAAAATTGGCTTTCATAACGCAAATTTAGCAGCCCAAGTAAGGTGGGTGCAACGTCTATTTGACTTGAAAGCGTTGTATTTTCAACAATGGGAACGTGCTTTGGAGCATAAATAAAAAGTGGAATATGATATTTATCCACTGGCAGATCTGTTTTACGTGCGCTACCAGCGCAATGGTCAGCCACCATTACAAAAATTGTATTATCAAACCATGGTTTCGTTTTTGCTGTTTTGATAAACTCTTGTATCGCGTAATCTGTGTATTTCACTGCACCTTCACGACTTTTTCCAGATGGAATATCAATTTTCCCTTCTGGATATGAATAGGGGCGATGATTTGTTGTCGTCATAATCTGAAAGAAAAATGGTTTATCCTGAGAAAAATCGTTATCAGCTTCTTTTATGGTGCGATTGAAAATAATATCGTCAGAAACGCCCCATGCATTTTTGAACGTCACTTCCTCAGAAGTAAATTGATTCTGGTCCACAATACGATAGCCATTTCCTTCATAAAACGCATTCATATTATCAAAATATCCCATACCACCATATAAAAACGCAGTATCGTAACCACGTTCTTGCAAAACATGTCCTAAATTAAACAGTCTTTCATTATCAGGGCGCTTCACAATGGATTGCCCAGCAGTTGGCGGAATAGAGAGTGTCAACGCTTCTAACCCTCGAATTGTTCGCGTTCCTGTTGCATAAAAATTAGTAAATAAGGCGCCATCATGAAACCAATTATCCATAAAGGGCGTAATTTTATTTTTATTTCCAAATTTAGTTAAATAATCTGCACTCAAACTTTCAACTGTAATTAAAATAATATTTAGCTTTTTTTCTGGTCCATCTGCTGTAATTTGCCGTTTAATATCATAGAGACTATCATTAGTTGCGCTCAACTGTATTTTGATTTTTTGTGATAATTGAACATCATCAGCTAAACGATAAAATTGACGATAATTAAGTTCATTATTTCGAAACGCAGAGAAAAATTGATAACCACCGTTTGCTGCAATTTCATTTAAATACGTATTTTGTGAGAATTGATACGTTGTACGATGAATTGAAAAATAACTTATTACTGGCAACAACAATAAAAAACCTGCAATTTTAATTCTTCTAGAAAATGTTTCTTCATTATGAAAAGTGACTGAAAAATGACGTCTAATCATCAAAAAAACACTCACTGTAATAACAAATACACCCGTTAGTAATTTACCTAACGGATAGGATTCAACAATATTTTGAACCACTTCATGCGTATAAATTAAGTAATCTACTGCGATAAAATTAAAGCGTACTCCAAACTCATCCCAAAATGTCCATTCTGCTAAAATTAAAAAAAATAGGCCGTACAAACTTATTAAAAAGAAAATGGCGGAAATAATTTTATTGATTGAATGTGCATACCATCGTTGAGGCATTACAATGAGATATAACGTAAACGGAATTAACAAATAGGCATAAAATGCGCTGTCGTATATAACACCCATCACAAATGCGTAAAGGATTTGAACAATCGGTGTATCAATATCTGCCCATTGTTTAACTAATAACGCAATGCGCAATAAAGCAAAAGACACTAGATTGATGACAAAAAATAATCCTAAAATAGCAAACCGCGAGCGTGGCAGAACTAATCGCATTATTAGATATCCATGAATAGCATTGGAATGCCGTAGGTTAAAACAAAGTAAGTTAAAGCGAATGTTAGACTCGTGGTGATGTTATGAGCAAAAAAACGTCGCAAAATATACGCCACAATCCCCAAATACCAGCTGACTAAAAATATAGCCATTCCGATACTGATCCATTCACGATATTCATAGTGCATTTTAACCATAATAAAATCCAGCACTTCGCAAAGAATAGCCAGTGTCATGATAAAATTTTCACATACAAAGATCGCTGTAAAAACACGTTGAAATAATAGAATATTTTTCTGAAAAAACAAAAATGTAGCAACTGATGAGAACGCCATAATGGTTCGCAGAGACACTTCCAATGAACCATCTGCAAAATCTGCAATTAAACCTTCAACGATGATACCTGAAATCAAATAAAACAAAACTGTATTATAAGAAAATGCAGAAGTAGGAATTAAATCTATTGGGTCAGATTTAAAAAAACATAATTTTAGATAAGAAATCAGTAAATTCATAATATATCAAAGTCTAGCTAATTGTTTTTTAATAACGTAATTAAACGCGTTGCAATAACTTCACTCATTTGTGTTAAAAATAAATGTCCCATGCTGGCATGAAATCGATTTTCATCACGACTACCAATGGCCAGCAACCCCTCAATTTCTGTAAATAACATAGGGATAATCGCGCAAGATTTCACTTCATTAGCATTAAAACCAAACAATACTCTTGCTTGTGTCAACGTTGGTTGACCACATCGAGGCAAGCCATAACTTAATTCACGTGCAAATGCCTTCAAATCATTGCTTTCAGGCGAAATAAAAATATCGGCATATTCTGTATTATTTTCTAATTGAATAATGCGAATCGCGGCATAATCCGTCAAAAAATATTCAGATAATACTAAATTTAAATTTGTCACGACTTCATCTAACGTTTTTGCGTCAAGAAGTGCGAGATTTAATTTGTGCATCCGATTAACAGCAGTATCGTTATCTCTTGCAATATCAATCAACTCAATTAATTGATTTTCCATGTCCAGATATCGCCCTCGAAACAATTCTAATTGCTTTGAAATTAACGATACAGCCCCTCCACTTGGATGAGGGATACTCATGTTTTCAAGTAATTGAATGTGTTTCGTAAAAAAATCAGGATTTTCTTCCAAAAATGCGGCAACCTGCTCATCATTGATAACTACTGCTTTCTTTGAAACTATTTTTTTAATTGCCTTCGGTTTAACACTTTTTGGACTTTTTATTTTCTTAACTGAAGTCACTGCTTCTTGTTCATTCATAATGCAATAAATCCTTCAAATACAGAAACTGCAGCACCCGTCATCAATACTGAGTGACCGCGTCCTGCCCAGCTAATTTCTAATTTACCACCAGGAAGCTCAACGCTCACCGTACTATCTAATAAATTCTGCTCGATGCCAACGACCACAGCTGCGCATGCACCACTCCCACAAGCTTGCGTTTCACCCGCGCCACGTTCAAAAACGCGAAGTTTAATCACATCCCGGCTAACAACTTGCATAAATCCAATATTCGCACGTTCTGGAAAAATAATATGACTCTCAAGCGCTTCGCCAACCGTCTCAACAGGTGCTGTTTTAATATCATTAACCTGTAAAACAGCATGAGGATTGCCCATCGAAACGGCCCCAAATGCTTTTTCCGTATCATTAACTTTTACAGTATAAAAACGTGCTTCTTGTTCTGCAATTAATGGAATTTCCAAAGGTAAATGACGTGGTATCCCCATATCAACCGTAATTAAGTCATCATCTGCATAGCGTAAAATGAGTTTCCCAGACTTTGTTTCAACAATGACTTCATCTTTATCTGTTAATTTTTTATCTCGCACAAATCTCGCAAAACATCGTGCGCCATTACCACATTGCCCAACTTCAGTTCCATCTGCATTAAAAATGCGATATTTAAAATCCACATTGGGTTGACTAGTCTGCTCAACCACTAACATTTGATCAAAACCAATACCCGTATGGCGATTTGCCATGAAGCGGATTTTCTTGGGAGAAATGGCAATGCGTTGATTAATTGCATCAACCACAACAAAATCATTACCAAGACCGTGCATTTTAGTAAATTTCATAAGCATTTTATTATTAAACTTGTGTACCACCGACAGTAATACCGTCAATTTTAAGTGTAGGTTGACCTACGCCAACAGGCACACTTTGCCCATCTTTTCCACAAGTCCCAACGCCGCTATCAAGCTCTAAATCATTACCAACCATTGATACTTTTGTGAGCACATCCGGACCATTTCCAATCAATGTTGCACCTTTTACAGGACGCGTAATTTTGCCGTTTTCAATTAAATAGGCTTCACTAGCTGAAAAAACGAATTTTCCTGATGTAATATCCACTTGCCCACCCGCAAAATTTTTCGCGTATAAGCCATTTTTAACTGATTTAATAATCTCTTCTGGATGATGTTGCCCTGCGAGCATATAGGTATTTGTCATGCGAGGCATCGGAAGATGAGCGTAAGATTCACGTCGTCCATTTCCAGTTGAACTCACTCCCATCAAACGCGCGTTTAGGCGGTCTTGCATATACCCTTTCAAAATGCCGTTTTCAATTAAAACCGTATTTTGCGATGTTGTTCCTTCGTCATCAATACTTAGCGAACCACGACGACCTTGAAGTGTTCCATCATCAACAACAGTACATAATTCTGAGGCAACGCGCTCACCTACGCGACCACTAAATGCTGACGTGCCTTTACGATTAAAATCGCCTTCCAGTCCATGACCAATCGCCTCATGCAGCAAAATACCTGGCCAACCCGCACCTAATACGACTGTCATATTGCCTGCAGGCGCTTCACCCGCTTCTAAATTAACAAGTGCTTGTCGCACAGCTTCCTTTGCATAATCAAAAGCAGTATCTTTCTCAAAGAACATCCCGTAATCACAACGCCCACCACCTCCCATGCTACCTTGTTCACGTTTACCATTTTCTTGAACAATAACGGTCACATTTAAACGAACCAGTGGGCGAACGTCTGCGAGTAAATGCCCATCTTGATTAGCAACCAAAATATGTTCGTAAACGCCTGAAAGACTGACGATAACTTCTTCAACACGCGAATCTAATTTTCTCGCTTGTGCATCAATATCTTTCAAAAAATCAATTTTTTGCTGATCTTCAAGCGATTTTAACGGATTCACCGCAGGATAAAGCAATCGTGCATTTTGCGTAATAGCGTTTAGATTGACCTGCGCATGCTGCCCTTGGCGGGTAATCGCTTTTACATTATTAATAGCTTCAAGCAAAATAGGAATTTCTAAGCGATCGCTATACGCAAAACCCGTTTTTTCACCCGCTACAGCGCGAACGCCAGCACCTTGTTCGATACTATGATGTCCTTCTTTAACGATACCACCTTCAAGCACCCAAGATTCTGAATGTGTCGATTGAAAATAGATGTCAGCCGCATCTACCTGCGCACTTAAAAGATGACCCATCAATTTTTCAACATCCACATCTTGAATATTGGCAGGTGTTAAAATGGCTTGTCTTGCAAGGTTCAGTAAGTGCATAAAATCCTTCTTTTTAATTTTTTAAGTTGATTTTTTCGTAGTAGATAATAAATTCACTAAAATTTGCTCGTAAATTTGGCTCAAAACTTCCAACTCGCCTACCCCGATATGCTCGTTAACTTTGTGAATACTTGCATTCAATGCACCCAGTTCAATAACTTGTGCGCCTGTTGGGGCAACAAATCGACCATCAGACGTCCCTCCACCGGTGTCATCAAGTGTTTCAAAACCTGTCACTGATTGAATAGCGCGATGCGTTGCATCAATTAATTCACCATTTTGTGTTAAAAAGGGATTACCCGATAGGCGCCAAACTAAATCGTATTTTAAACCATGCCGATCTAAAATAGCTTGTGTTCGCTGTTTTATGATGTCATCAGTGAGTTCCGTGCTGAATCGTAAATTGAATTGTACATTTGCATTCGCTGGAATGATATTTTCTGCACCAGCACCACTATTAATATTGGAAATTTGTAAACGTGTTGGTGGGAAAAATTGATTCCCCTCATCCCACACTTCTTTAATCAACTCATTTAATGCGGGGGTAACATTATGAATTGGATTATCAGCAAGTTCCGGATACGCAACATGACCTTGAATGCCATGAACCGTCAAATTCGCACACAATGAACCACGTCGTCCCACGCGAATCACGTCGCCAATTTTTTTATCGCTCGATGGTTCACCAACAAGGCACCAATCTATTTTATCACCACGTTTTTCGAGTACATCAACCACTTTTACGACACCATGCGTAGCAGCACCCTCTTCATCACTGGTCAACATAATGGCTATGGAGCCAACGTGATGAGGGTTTTTGGCAACAAAACGCTCAACAGCCGTAATAAATGCCGCAATCCCCCCTTTCATATCCGCTGCGCCGCGGCCATAAAGATTGCCATCACGTATAGTAGGCTCAAATGGCGGTGATTCCCATAAATGCATGGCACCTACTGGCACAACATCCGTATGCCCTAAAAAAACAAATAATGGCTTTACTTCACCACGACGCATCCAACTATTTTCCGTATCACCAAAATTTAACCGTTCGTCAACAAAACCTAAAGGCGTTAAACGTGAAGCAATAAGATCTAGACAACCTGCGTCATTTGGCGTAACGGATTCACGTCGAATTAAATCTTTTAATAATTCTAATGTATTGCTCATAATAAATTTCGCTCATAAATAGCGACATCAAAACCGACAAATAAATGCGTACCGCTGTCAAGAATGGGGCGTTTTAATAAGGTTGGATGCTCGACGATTAAAGGTAAAGCTTTTCTAAGGGTCAATGCTAGATTTTGTTGCTCGGCTGATAATTTTCGCCAACTGGCACTTTTTTTATTTAATAAACACTGCCAATCATCCACCCGCGCCGCAAAGTTACCAAGTAATTCAACTGATAACCCAGCGAGACGAATATCGTGATATTGATAATCCAGTTGATTTGATGTCAACCAATTACGTGCTTTTTTCACAGTGGAGCATGTCGCTATTCCGTAGAGAACAATCATGATTAAACCATTATTCTCCGCTCAATAACTCTTCAATAGGCGGAAGTTCTGGATCTGTTTTGCAACGGACTTTATAAACGTCAATAAGTTCCATTAAAGCTTGCTCTAAATCGCCTAAAATTTCCTCTTCATATTCAATTTCGTCTTCAGGTACTTCACCTGATTCCAAATAGTCTTTTTGAACATTGACGCCTTCTTCAACTGAAAGGATTGAGTACATTAAGGTTGTGCTTGAAATTTCTTTGCTCATAATATTTTTAGTGGTTAATAGTGAATGAAAAAATGGAAAAAAACCTGATTAACAGGAAAAGACAACAGTTACTTATTTTGATACATAACGCGTCACGTCTTCTATGCCTGCTGCAACAAATCCGTTTTTTCGCAGTCGACAAGCATCGCAAGTGCCACAAGCTTCACCTTGTTCGCTTGCAGAGTAACATGACACGGTTTGTCTATAATTCACACCGAGCTGAGTCCCTTGCTCAATAATTTGTGCTTTAGTTAAATAAATCAGTGGCGTATGAATTTTAAAAGGGATACCTTCAACACTTGATTTTGTTGCGACATTGGCTAAATTTTCAAAAGCAGCTATAAATTCCGGACGACAATCTGGATAACCCGAATAATCGACAGCATTCACGCCAATAAAAATATCCTGTGCCTTTAACACTTCCGCCCATCCAAGCGCTAGTGATAAAAAAACCGTATTTCTCGCTGGCACGTAAGTGACAGGAATTCCCGCTTCTAAACTTTGCGGTACATCAATATGTGAATCTGTTAATGCAGATCCACCAATACTGCCTAAATCCAAACGTATGACTTTTAGTTCAACCTCATAATCTGCGGCAATTTTGGCCGCCGCTTGCAATTCTGCATTATGCCGTTGCCCATAATCAAAACTCAACGCATAACACGTATAACCTTGAGCTTTTGCTGTAGCTAATACGGTAACAGAATCTAATCCGCCGGAAAGTAGTACAACCGCTTTTTTATTCATGTTATTTTCCCTGTGCGTCTTGCCACAACAATTTGTGCAATTGAATTTGAAAACGCACTGCTAACTTATCTTCTAATATTTTTTCTGCTAATTGTGTCGGATTCTGCTGATTTGCAACAGGTGAAAATAAAACATAACAATGATTCGTTAAATCATATTGCTTAAGTATATTTTTTGACCAGTTATAATCTTCTTCACCTGCAATAACAAATTTGACTTCATCATGTGCGGATAAATACGCTATATTTTCGTATCGATTTTTATCCATTTCACCCGAAGAAGGTGTTTTTAGATCCATCACTTTTGTCACGCGTGAATCGATTTTTGACACATCTAACGCACCGCTAGTTTCAAGCGAAACGCAGTAGCCCAAATCAACCAATTTCGTTAGTAAACCGATACATTCACTTTGTGCTAAAGGCTCACCACCTGTCACACAAACGTTTCCACATTGATATTTTTCAACTTCTTTAAAAATTGCGTCAAAAGACATTTTTACACCACCCGAAAATGCATAACTGGTGTCACAGTAAACACATCGAAGCGGACACCCTGTCAGACGAATAAATACAGTTGGCAAACCCACTCTACTTGACTCACCTTGCAGAGAATAAAAAATTTCACTAATTCTCAACGTTTCGAGCATCAATTTTTCACGTCCGTAAACTGTTGCAGTTTTTTCGCTGCAATTTGTGAGGATGGCGAATTAGGAAAATCCGTAATCACACGAGTGAAATAGTCTTTTGCTTTTGCTGTATTACGTTGTTCCATTTCCATGAGACCGAGCCTTAATATTGCATCTGGCACTTTTGCACTATTGGGATATTTTTCAATAACCAAATTAAATGCCTTACGAGCAGCATCCGGATTTTTATTAACTCGATAAGCTTCACCCAACCAATATTGTGCATTATTTGCATATTGATTATTTGGATCTTTACTGAGTAATGCATTAAATTGCGTAATAGCTTCAAGCGTTTGACCATTGCGGAATGCATCATAGGCTTGCGTATATTGCTGTTTTTTATCCCCATCAGCACTTTGCCCCGACGAGGGCGTGACAGCAGGTGAAACAGATTTAGATGCAGGCACTTCAGCTTCCTGCTCTTTCTCTTTAGGTGTAGACGACTCGGTTGCCACATTCGATTTATTGCTATTCATTTTCGTTTCCATTTGCTGTAAACGATCGTCAAAATCTGAATACATAATCGATTGTTTCTTTTTTAACTCAGCAATTAAATTCGTCTGTTCTTCTATTTTGCCATTTAATTGCTGAATTTCATTCTGCGCTTCATCTAGTCGCGTCATCAGTTCATAAGTATTATTGACCGATGTATTAGCTTGAGCCGGAATAACTGCAGGCGCACCACTTGGATAAGATGAGTTATCTATAACAGGAGCGAGCTCAGCAAAAGCAACGCTCGACAACGACCATAATAAAAGCGCAGACAATTTTTTCATAATAATTTAGTACGCAAGCTCAACGCGACGATTTAGTTCCCAAGATGATTCATCATGCCCCATCGCAACTGGCTTTTCTTCACCGTAACTGACAACGCTCAATTGTGCCTCAGAAACACCCTGTGCTTTTAGCATCGCACCAATTGATTTTGCACGTTGCTCACCTAAACCAATGTTATATTCACGTGAACCACGCTCATCGCCATTTCCTTCCAACACGACATGTTGACTTGGATTAGCGAGCAAATAACGTGCGTGTGCTGCAATCACAGGAATAAAATCTTGCTGTACTTGACTGCTATCAAGCATAAAGTAAATGGTTCTTTTTGATAACGGGTTATTTGGATCGCTAAATTCAGGTGGCAAACCATTCGCGCCATGTGCACCATAACGACCACCATTAAGACCTGAACCACCAAAGCTTGATCCACCATTCAATCCACTTGTTGATGCGTCACCAATACCATTAGCGCCATTTAAACTTCCATCAGTCAAACTAGCATCTTTTTCTTCATCCGAACTACAACCTGCTAAGGCTAATGTACTTAAAAGGGCGAGCAACGCCATTTTGTTATTTAATTTCATTGTTATTTCCAATTAGTTAAGGGTTAAAAAGTTAATTATTTATTTTGGCGACCATGCCGGTTCGCGCACTTCAGTACTATCAAAAACGAGTTTTTGTTGCATTTTACCATCGACAGAAACTGCTGATAAATAACCCGTACTTCCTTTTCGTGACGCATAAAGCACCATACTACCGTTAGGCGCAAAACTGGGTGATTCGTCTAGTGGACCAGAAGTCAAAACACTAATCGATTTTGAATTTACGTCCATTACACCAATACGGTAATCGCCACCGTTTCCATGCACCATGGTGAGATATTTTCCATCGGGTGAAAAACTCGCTCTCGCGTTGTAACTACCACTAAAAGTGATTCGTCTTTCCTCTCCACCTTGCGTAGGAACCACATACAACTGTGGCTTCCCACCACGATCCGATGTAAATACAATGTTGCGACCATCAGGCGACCATGTTGGCTCAGTATCAATAGAGCGATTTTTTGTTAATTTAGTCACATTACGTGTACCTAAATCTAAAATATATATATCAGGACTTCCATCTTTTGATAAGGTAATAGCAAGTTTTGTACCATCTGGCGACCAAGCTGGTGCACCGTTAATTCCGGGAAATTCTGCAACCCTTTCACGCTGACCTGTCGCAAGCGTTTGTGTATAAATTGCCGCGCTTTTTTTCTCAAAAGACACATAAGCAATTCGCGCAGCATCTGGTGACCAAGCCGGTGACATTAAAGGCTCAGGGGAAATTGCAATTGCTTTCGCATTCGCACCGTCAGCATCCGCAACCATCAATTGATGATTACTCTGAGCACCTTGACGAGTGCTTGTAATATAAGCAATTCTTCCGCTAAACACGCCTTTTTTACCCATCAAGCGCTCGTAAATCAAATCACTAATATGATGAGCTGTTTTACGCAATTCCGCCGCCGATGAAGACATACGATAACCCAGTAACGATTCTCCTTTGGCTACATCAAATAATTCAAATTCAATATTGAATTGAGCACCATTAGGTTGCACACGTCCAATCACAATGTAATTTTGTCCAAGTCCTTTCCAATCAGCAAAACGAATTGCATCTGCTGTACTAGGACGAGAAGGCATATTTTGTGGATTTAAGGGATTAAAATACCCGCTACGTTGTAAATCAGAACTTACAATACTACTCAGATCAAGTGGCGCACCTTGCGAGGCAAATGGCACAATTGCAATGGGTGTCGCACTTTCAACACCTTCTGTAATTTCAATAGACATTTCAGCATAACTTAAAGGTGCAAAACACAATCCAATAGCACTCACTAAAACGAGTTTTTTAAATAAATTCACGTAACTATTTCCTCTCACTTTACTTATTTTTTGATTTATTTAGGGTCGAACACAAATGTAACTGTTTTAAATTCACGTGCAAATAATTCTCTATCTGAAGGAACAGGCAAAGGCGATGCATTATTTACAGCGTTTTCAGCAGATGTATCAAACATTTCATCTCCACTGCTTTTTTCAATGGATACATCGAGTACTGTGCCATCTGAAGCAATTTTGACCCGAACAGTACATTTTAAATTTGCACTATCCGGTAATCGTATCCAACTTCGATTCACCTTTTGTTTAATAGCCTGCATCGCTTTATCTTTTGCTTCTGCCTGTGCGCTTGCTATTGCTGCATTTGCCGCATCAGCTGCCTGTTTTGCTGCAGCTTCTCTTGCTCTATCGGCTGCGACTCTCTCAGCCGCTTGCTTTGCTTGCGCATCCGCGCGTGCTTTTTCTGCAGCAAGTCTATCAGCATCAGCTTTCGCTGCGGCATCTTTAGCCGCTTTGTCTGCGGCTTGTTTTGCAGCAGCTTCTGCTTTTGCTGCTTGTGCCTTTTCAGTAGCTAATTTCTCTGCTTC
>Ga0209033_1000810_pt1 | contig 18329 bp, 15 predicted proteins | sample LauGreFa1BDMLBDN_2_FD_188218 | JGI IMG/M metagenome (GOLD analysis project Ga0209033, IMG submission 188218) | Freshwater lake microbial communities from Lake Michigan, USA - Fa13.BD.MLB.DN (SPAdes) (version 2) | ecosystem: Environmental > Aquatic > Freshwater > Lake | place: Lake Michigan, USA...
CAACCACTAAAAATGTCGATAGGAAGGTTACGCTAGTCAGTTTTGTCCAATGCCAAAGTGCTTGAAAAACAATGTATGCAAGTATCGTATCAATTATCATTGTGCCAGTGACGGCAATACCGTAAGCAGAAGCAAGCGCTGAGGAAGATTTAAAGCTAAGTACCAGCACAAAAACAGACGCCATTAATAACCAGTTAACCGCTGGCACATAAACTTGCCCCATTTCTTGGCCAGACGTATGTAAAATATTCATGCGCGGACAATAGCCCAGTTGGATAGCTTGACGTGTGACTGAAAAAGCACCTGAAATGACGGCTTGTGAAGCAATGACGGTTGCCAGTGTCGATAAAATAAGTAAAGGATAGAGTGCCCAAGTAGGTGCAAGTAAGTAGAAAGGGTTTTGTATGGCATCTGGCTGTTCTATTAACAGCGCCCCTTGTCCAAAATAGTTGATGAGTAATGCTGGAAATACGAAGCCAAACCACGCATAACGAATGGGCCTTAATCCAAAGTGTCCCATGTCAGCGTAAAGTGCTTCTGCTCCCGTGATGGCGAGCACTACTGCACCCATAATTAGAAAGCCTTCCCAGCCTAATTCAAATAGTAAATGTACAGCATAGTAGGGGTTAATTGCCATGAGAACGGCAGGTTCATGGATAATATTAATTACACCTAATAAGGCCAATAAGGCAAACCAAAAGCACATGACAGGCGCAAATATTTTACCTACTTTACCTGTTCCTTTCGATTGAATGATAAATAATCCACCCAATACGGTGATAGTGATGGGAAGTACAAAGTCAGCTAGCGATGGAGCTATGATTTGCAAGCCTTCGACGGCGCTAAGCACTGAAATGGCTGGCGTGATAATGCTGTCTCCGTAAAATAGTGATGCCCCTAGCAAACCAATAGTAACAATGAAACGCATTCTTTTGGGATTGTCTTTTGAACCATTAAGAGCAAGTGTCATTAACGCGATGATGCCGCCTTCCCCTTTGTTATCAGCACGCATAATGAAAACAGCATATTTAGTGGTTACAACTAACGTTAATGACCAGAAAATTAATGATAATACGCCTAAGATATGAAGTGTATCAATGGGCAAGCCGTCTCTAAATACTTCTTTTAGCGCATAAAGTGGACTGGTGCCGATGTCTCCAAATACAACTCCAATTGCTCCTAGCGCTAATCCTGTGATTTGTTTGTTTGATTGGTTTTCTGAAGATGTAGACATTAATATGGCTAGGCAAGTAATGAGAAGTGAAGTTTACACGCTATCTGTTAAAAATACCGAGCATTTATCCAGAAATGCACTGCAATACTGGCAAGATAGCCCAGTAAAATAACAGGCATCCATCGCATATGGAAGCCGAAGGAATAGCCTTCTTTGATTTGGCCCAGTAATGCAACGCCCGGTGCCGATCCAATAGCCAGTAGACTGCCGCCTACACCGAGAGTAAGTGTTAATAGCAACCATTGTCCGGTCGGAAGATTGGGGTGCATACTTAACACAGCAAACATCAAGGTGCCGTTATCAACAAATGCAGATGAAAGACCAATACTTATATTGGCAACGGTGGCGCTAATTTGTCCAAAAAGGAAGTGAGCGATGGCATCAAGATAACCTAGAAACCCTAAAGCGCCAATCATCATCATCGCGCCATAAAAGAATAGCAGGGTATCCCAATCCACATTGGAAACACTTTTAAAAACGTCGAAGTCCTGACCTTTATTGTCTCTGGGAGCTTCAACTTGGAAAAGTTTGTAAACATGATCAAAATCATTTTTTACTTCGTGTGCAGTTTCGGTCAAATAATAACTGAAAAACTGGAGTAATCCAAGCCCTGCCATCATGCCGGCTGCTGGTGGCAGTTCAAGAAGGATATTAGAGGAAACGGTAATGACAAGGGTGATGATGAACAGAAAAATTATACGTTTACTACCCCGACGCAGCCAGATTGTACTAGAGGAGGCAGCAGGTGTTTCTTTAGGGATAAAGAAATGCATAACGGTTGCTGGGACAAGGAAGTTGATCAAGCAAGGAATGGTTAGTGACAAAAATTCATAAAAAGGTAGGATTTTATGTTGCCAAACAAACAATGTTGAGATGCCGCCTAGCGGACTCAAAGAGCCGCCAGCATTGGCCGCCACGACAATATTGACGCAGGCTAAGGCGACAAACTCTTTCTTTTTCTTGCCCACAGCAGCTGCAATAGTCCCCATCAAAAGACCTACTGCCATGCCACTGATAACGGTGGAAAGAAGAAAGGCGAGTATGCCGGTAATCCAAAAAAGTTGTCGATAGCTGTATTGTCGGCTTAAAAGCCAAATCCGGAGACTATTAAAAATACCACGTTCTTCCATAACGTTTAGGTAAGTCATTGATACTAGGATAAACAAAAACAATTCAATATAAGCCAATAGATTGCTTTCGAAGGCAACTGCTGCAACTTTGGCTTCTCCATGTAATGCATAATAAATACAAATCGCAAACCATATTAAGGCGGAGCCCATTACCATGGGTTTAGATTTTTGTAGGGCGATCACGTCTTCTGCCATCGCGGCAATGTAGGCTAAAACGGTGACGGCTATTGCAAGATAACCCACAATATGATGAGTTAAGGGTAATGAATTGGTGGTATTTGAACTGGAAGGTTCAGCAGCAAAAGCTAAAATCGGAAGGAATAATAGAATAAAGTGAATGATCTTTAATAGCTTGCTATTCATTTCGTTACGGAATAGTAATGAAGAGGATTAAGGTAGGATTATAACAATAAATGCAAGAAAGGGGGGGGGGTAGATTTTAAGCTTATTGATTAAGTAAATGGCTTGTTGCGCTAAAGACTAAAAAAGCTGGATAATCTGCAGCCTTAATTGATGAGTAAAAGATGTTGGCATGGAATTTAATTTAATCAATACTGATGGTCACGCTCGGCGCGGTCGTCTTACTTTTGCTCGCGGCATTGTAGAAACACCTATTTTTATGCCGGTAGGCACTTATGGCGCGGTTAAATCATTAACACCAGAAGACTTAACTGGCATTGGTGCGCAAATTATTTTGGGTAATACTTTCCATTTAATGTTGCGACCGACGACAGCGGTTATAAAGGCGCATGGTGATTTACATGATTTTATGCATTGGCATAAGCCTATTCTGACGGACTCTGGGGGATTTCAGGTATTTAGTCTGGGTGCTTTAAGAAAAATCACTGAAAAGGGAGTCACTTTTAAGTCGCCCCTTAATGGCAGTGCTATTTTTATGGGGCCGGAAGAGTCGATGCAAGTGCAGCGGGACTTAGGGTCAGATATCGTGATGATCTTTGACGAGTGCACGCCTTATCCAGCAACTGTTAAAGAAGCAGCCGACTCTATGCGGTTATCCTTGCGTTGGGCTGAGCGCAGTAAAAAAGCGCACGGTGATAATCCATCAGCACTATTTGGTATTGTGCAAGGCGGTATGTATGAACATTTACGTTATGAGTCCATAGAAGGTTTATTGGATATTGGTTTTGATGGTTATGCCATTGGGGGCTTGTCAGTGGGTGAGCCTAAAGATGAAATGATGGCGACATTGGATGTGATTCATCACAAAATGCCGCTCGATAAGCCACGCTATTTAATGGGTGTGGGGACACCAGAAGATCTGGTTGAGGCGGTTAGGCGTGGTATTGATATGTTTGATTGTGTAATGCCTTCTCGCAATGCGCGTAATGGACATTTATTCACCAGTTTTGGTGTGGTAAAAATTAGAAACAGTCAATATGAGTTTGATAGCAAACCATTAGATGAGTCTTGTGGCTGTTATACCTGTCAGAATTATTCAAGAGCTTATTTGCGACATCTGGACAAATGTAAGGAAATGTTAGGCTCAAGGCTGAATACTATTCATAATTTGTACTATTATTTGACCCTTATGCAAGGCATGAGAGATGCAATTGAAAAACAAGCGTTGGATGAATTTGTCAGGGAATTTTACCAACAACGAGAAAAATCTATGCCTTCTATGGCATAATAAGCAACTTTGCTAATTACTATAATAATTGAGGATAATCATGAGTTTTTTTATATCTGACGCGTTAGCAGCTGCACCTGCATCGGCCCCTCCAGGCATAGAAGGTATGCTGTTTCCACTGGGTATTTTGGTGTTTTTTTACTTTTTGTTTTTACGCCCTCAGTCCAAACGTACCAAGGAAAAGAAACAAATGATTGCTGCCATGAGCAAGGGTGTCGAAGTGGTAACATCGGGCGGTATTCTTGGTAAGGTTGTTGATTTGGACGATAACTTTGTAAAAATTGAAGTCGCCGATAATACGTTCATCCAGGTGCAACGCCAAAGCATTGAAAGCATGATGCCAAAAGGAACTTATAAAGCAATAACCAAGAAAGTTGTTAAAGCTTAATGCCTTAAGACAAAACTAGTCCGCCACAGCTTCTGTTTACGCTAAAGTACGGTTTAATAATTGGAATAACACATGCAAAACCATTTCCCCCTTTGGAAGAATTTATTAATCTTGATTGTTTTTGGTATAGGGCTTATTTATTCTCTACCAAATTTATATGGGGATGATCCCTCTGTTCAGGTGTCATCAACGCAGACTGCTAATATAGGGCAAGAGCAAGCAAATAACATTGAGTCTGAGATGAAAGCTGTTGGCGCCCCGATAAAAGCATTTGAGTTTAAAGATGGGCGTGTTTTAGCGCGATTTAATAATACAGATGATCAGCTTAAAGTAGCTGATTTGTTAAGAGAAAAAATGGGCAGCAACTATACGGTTGCCTTAAATTTGGCGCCGACAACACCCGGTTGGTTACGTGCATTAGGTGCTAACGCTATGTATTTAGGTCTCGATTTGCGTGGTGGGGTGCATTTCTTGCTGGAAGTAGATATGGATGCTGCTGCCAGACAGGCTGAAGATCGATACACTGATGATGTTCGACTTGCATTAAGAAGTGAAAAATTGCGTTATCAGTCTGTGACTAAAGATGGCGGCTTTATCAAGGTAATCCTTAAGTCTGCTGATGATAAACCAACACTTATGACACTTCTGAATAAAGATTTTCGTACGCTGGATATTACCGAGCCAGAAATGCAAGATCAGGTTTGGTTAAAAGTGTCTGAAAAAGAAGTGCGCGAAATTAAGAAATTTGCGGTTGCTCAAAACATGACGACCTTACGTAATAGGGTTAATGAATTAGGGGTTGCAGAGCCGGTTATTCAGCAGCAAGGTGATAATCGTATTATGGTTCAATTGCCTGGCGTACAGGATACGACTCGTGCAAAGGAAATTTTGGGTACGACGGCTACCTTAGAGTATCGCTTGGTTGATGTTGAACATGATGTGCAACAAGCAGTTGCTGGTCATGTTCCAGTTGGTAGCCGCTTATATTACGAAAAAAATGGTAACCCTATACTTTTGGATCGTCGAGTGATTGTCACGGGTGATCAAATTGTTGATGCTTCTTCTGGCGTTGATGACGATAGTAGGCCTTCGGTTAATATTTCGTTAAATGGCGTAGGTGCTTCAAAGATGGCTAAAACCACACAAGTTAGTGTAGGTAAGCCTATGGCGGTAGTTTTCATTGAATATAAAGTTGAAACTAAAACCATCAATGGTCAAAAAGTGCGACACAAGGAAAAGGTTGAAAAAGTTATTAATGTTGCGACTATTCAGGGTGTATTCAGTAAACGCTTTCAAACAACCGGTTTAGATAGTCCTCAAGAAGCTCGTAACCTCTCGTTGTTATTAAGAGCTGGAGCGTTGGCTGCGCCTGTTGATATCGTAGAAGAGCGTACGGTAGGTCCTAGCCTTGGTCAAGATAACATTGATAAAGGCATGTTGTCATTTATTGTGGGCTTTGCTTTGGTCGTGTTGTTTATGGCGGTTTATTATCGTCTGTTCGGTATGATTGCTAATTTAGCACTAGCATTTAACGTAGTGATTGTTGTGGCAATTTTGTCAATGTTGCAAGCAACACTAACGTTGCCAGGGATTGCTGGGATCATTTTGACTGTAGGTATGTCAGTTGATGCTAACGTGTTAATTTTTGAGCGGATTAAGGAAGAGATTAGAAATGGTGTAACACCACAAGCAGCTATATTTATTGGTTACGATAAGGCTTTTGCAACTATTCTGGACTCTCATTTTACCAATCTTGTAGTGGCAGTCGTTCTATTTGCCTTTGGCACAGGTTCGGTTAAGGGTTTTGCGGTAACTTTGATTATTGGTATTTTGTCATCCATGTTTACTGCAATCACTGGGACACGTATGGTTATTAACTGGACATACGGTAATCGTAGAGTTGAGAAATTGTCTATTTAAGTTGGGGTGCTGGGACAACTATTATTGCCTAGGTTCAAGACAAACATGAAAGGGCAATCACAAGGGATTGCCTTTACTTTGAGAAGGTTACAATGAAGATAACAAATATAAATTTTATAGGTAATCGAAATATAGCACTTATATTTTCTGGTGCACTTATGATTATTTCGATAGGCTCACTTGCTGTGCGTGGTTTGCAAATGGGTATTGATTTTACAGGAGGTACACTCATCGAGATAGGCTATCAGAAGCCGGCAGACCTAACGGTGCTAAGAAAAACTTTGGATACTGAGGGTTTTGATGATGCCACCGTACAAAATTTTGGTACAGCAAAAGATGTTTTGATTCGTTTAAGGCCACATGAAGGAATTAGCAGTGCCGATTTAAGTTCCAAAGTACTTGAGGCGATTAATAAAACCACTGCAGAGCCTGCCAGTATAAGACGGGTAGAATTTGTAGGGCCACAGGTTGGCGATGACTTGGCAGAGGATGGTTTTTTGGCGTTGTTATATTCAACGATCGGTATTTTAATTTATATAGCTTGGCGTTTTGAGTGGAAGTTTTCTGCTGGGGCTGTTATAGCAACAATTCATGATGTTATTGTTACGTTAGGCTTTTTTTCTATTTTGGGCTTAGAGTTTGATTTGACAGTATTGGCAGCAGTCTTGGCATTAATTGGATATTCTTTAAACGATACTATTGTAGTTTACGATCGCATCCGTGAAAATTTTCGTTTACTGAGAAATAAATCGACTGAAGAAGTTATGAATATATCGGTTAATGTTACGTTAAGTAGAACCATTATGACGTCTTTGACGGTAATTTTGGTATTGGTTTCATTGTTTTTCTTAGGCGGAGAAATTATACATAATTTCTCCATAGTGCTTTTGTTTGGTGTATTTTTCGGGACTTATTCATCTATTTTTATTGCCAGCCCCATGGCTTTATTATTGGGTATTAGCGCTGAAGATTTGATGATTCCGGTCAAAGAAGGTTTGGATATTGATGGTCGGCCATAATCAATAAATCCCGTTTATCAGTAATACGATTACTGATCAGGTATAATTCACGTTTTAACTATTTTATTTAATGTTACTTTGGAGTTTTAGAAAACAATGGCAATAGAACGCACTTTCTCAATTATTAAACCTGATGCTGTCGCAAAAAATGTTATCGGTGAAATTTACAGTCGTTTTGAAAAAAACGGTTTGAAAATTGTTGCAGCAAAAATGCTCCACCTGACCCAAGAACAAGCTGAAGGTTTTTACGCAGAACATAGTGAGCGCGGTTTCTTTAAAGATTTGGTTGCATTTATGGTTTCAGGCCCAGTGATTATGCAAGTCTTGGAAGGTGAAAATGCAGTCCTTAAACATCGTGAAATAATGGGTGCTACTAATCCAAAGGAAGCAGCCGCTGGAACTATTCGCGCTGATTTTGCAGCTAGTATTGATGAAAATGCAGTACATGGATCAGATGCTATAGAAACTGCTAAAAGAGAAATATCTTTCTTTTTTTCGGACAGTGAAATCTGTGCAAGAACCCGTTAAATCTAAAAAATTTAATTTACTCGATTATGACAGAAAAGGTCTTGCGGCCTTTTTTGTTAATTTAGGGGAAAAACCTTTCCGAGCAACTCAGCTACTTAAATGGATTTATCAGGAAGGTATAGAAGATTTTGATTTGATGACTAATTTAAGTAAGTCACTGCGAACTTATTTAAATGAAAACTGCTACTTTGCCACTCCCAAGATTGTTGTAGAGCAAATTGCTAGCGATGGTACTTGTAAATGGGCACTGGAAACTGCTTGTGGTAATCAGATTGAAACAGTTTTTATTCCAGAAGAAGGGCGCGGCACTTTATGTGTATCATCACAAATCGGTTGTGCATTGGCCTGTACATTCTGTTCAACTGCTCAGCAGGGTTTTAATCGAAACTTAACGACGGCAGAGATTATTGGTCAGGTTATTGTTGCTCAACGGCGGTTAGGGGTGTCAAAAAAGATTACCAATGTTGTCATGATGGGTATGGGAGAACCCTTACTTAATTTTGATAATGTTGTCGCCGCTATGAACTTAATGATGGATGATTTTGCGTTTGGTCTTTCCAAACGTAGAGTGACTATTAGCACATCCGGTGTAGTACCGGCTATGTATCGGTTAACAGAAGTTTGTGATGTCAGTCTTGCAGTATCATTGCATGCTGTAACTGATGAATTAAGGAACGAATTGGTTCCCATTAATAAAAAATATCCATTGAAGGAATTAATGGAAGCGTGCAGGGATAACGCTAAAATAGCACCACGCCGGACTGTTACTTTTGAATATGTCATGCTTGATGGAATTAATGACACAATGGATGACGCCCGTGGGCTTATTAAATTATTAAAAACTGTTCCGGCAAAACTTAACTTAATCCCTTTTAATCCTTTTCCTAATAATGCTTACAGATGTTCAAGTAGAGAAGTTATCACTCGCTTTAAAACAGTTTTAAATGATGCGGGTATAGTTACAACAGTCAGAAAAACTCGTGGTGAGGATATTGATGCTGCCTGCGGTCAATTGGTAGGACAAGTTGAGGATAAAAGTAGAAGACATCTTAAAATCAAGGTAATGGGTTCAGAGCGTGCAGCCTGATTTATCAGTATTATTTAGTTATGTTGCTCGTATACTCTTTTTAGCTATTTTATTAATATCATGTGCTTCAGTAACTAAAGAGGATAAAAATGAGCATTCAGCAAGTATCTATTTACAACTGGGTGTTCGGTACATGGATCTTGGAAAGCTGGAAATAGCAAAAGAGAATTTACAACTTGCTCAAGAAAAAGACCCCGGTAATACCCAAGTACATAATGCATTTGCTTTTTTATATGAAAAGTTAAATGATTATAGTCAAGCTAAAGAGCAATATGACGCAGCCTTAGAGTTGTCTCCGCATGATTGGAGTGTGCAAAATAATTTTGGTCGGTTTCTCTGTGATCATGGCGAATATAAGCAGGGTATGGCGCTCTTAATAGCAGCCAGTTCAACACAATTAAATGACAGGCAGTGGTTGGCGTTAACAAATGCTGGGAGATGTCAGCTTGCAATGGGACAAAAGCAAAGCGCCGGAACCTACTTTAAGCAGGCACTAATAATTAATAATGCTTATGCACCGGCATTGTTGGAAATGCAAAAATTGAGCTATCAGAACGGTGATTATTTAGCGGCAAAAGATTATTTGCAAAGATATTTAAATGGTGCAGCTCAAACATCAGGTACCTTGTGGTTTGGCATGCTGACCGAACGGGCTTTAGGTAACAAAGATTTGGCAAAAGAATATCAAAAATTATTAGTGGAAAAATTTCCATTATCAGAAGAAGCAAAACATAGTTTAGGTGAATAGTATTTTGCTCGGCATAATCTATTAAATATGACAAATAATATACAAGCAATACGAGGAATGCACGATGTGCTTCCAGATCAAACTCCACTCTGGCAATATGCCGAACAAAAGCTGAGAGAAGTGCTTACCGTTTATGGCTATAGTGAAATTCGCTTGCCTATTGTAGAAAAAACAGAGCTTTTTAAACGTTCTATTGGTGAGGTCACTGATATAGTTGAAAAAGAAATGTATACCTTTGACGACCGGAATGGAGATTCCTTAACCTTACGTCCAGAAGGTACGGCGGGTTGTCTTAGAGCTTGTTTGGAGCATGGATTATTACATAATCAGGTACATCGGTTATGGTATTACGGACCTATGTATCGTCATGAACGCCCACAAAAAGGACGTTATCGTCAGTTTATTCAGTTGGGGGTTGAGACTTATGGTATGTCTGGCCCAGATATTGATGCTGAATTGATATTAATAATGGATCGTTTGTGGAAGAAACTAGGTATTCGTAATAAGGTTCGTCTACAAATTAATTCGTTGGGGACCATTTCAGAAAGGCAGGTTTATAGAGAAGTTTTAGTTAATTATTTTAAAGCGCATTTGGAGGAGTTAGACGAAGATAGTTTGCGTCGACTGGAAACTAATCCCCTCCGGATTTTGGACACTAAAAATCCTGCTATGCAACAACTGGTTGAAAATGCACCTGAGTTAATGGGTTATTTGGGTGAAGAAAGTTTGGCTCATTTTAATGGATTAATTCAAATATTAGATAAACTTGGGATAAGTTATGACATCACAAGTCGATTAGTACGTGGATTGGATTATTACAGTAAAACGGTTTTTGAATGGGTGACTGAAGAATTGGGCTCTCAAGGAACGGTCTGTGCAGGTGGACGATATGATGGATTGATAGAACAATTAGGTGGAAAACCCAATTTTGCAGTCGGTTTCGCCATGGGTATGGAACGTTTATTGGCTTTGGTGGAGCTTTCCGGTCATGCGTCACCCACAAGATCAATCGATGTTTATATGATTCGTGTTGGAGAAGCCGCTGAACTGGAAGGTTTACGTCTTGCTGAAATTATAAGAAATGAAGTGCCAGGACTAAAATTACAGGTCAACTGTGGCGGTGGTAGCTTTAAAAGCCAGTTTAAAAAAGCAGATAAAGTAGGTGCTGAATATGCCATTATTTTGGGTGACGATGAAGTCAGTAGAGAAGTGCTTGCTATTAAATCGTTGCGTAGTGATGAAGGTCAGAAAACAGTCACTCAAGAGCAAGCAATAACTTTTTTACAAGATTTTTTAGGGGGGATGTATTTAAATACATCAAATTAATAAAAAGTTAACTGTTATTTTTAAAATTTTAATAAGAGAAGGCACGTGGAAATTTACGATACAGAAGAAGAACAACTTGAAGCGTTAAAAAGATGGTGGAAAGAAAATGGACAATCAACCATTGTTGGTTTGGTGGTTGGTATAGCAATTATTCTAGGTTGGAATTATTGGCAAGATCATAAGAAGACGCAAGCTGGTCAAGCATCAGCTTTGTACAGTCAGTTAATTCAAAGCATGGCAACAGCTAAAAAAGACAGCGCAGAGAAAATAGCTGAGCAAATAAAAGAACAATATCCTAAGACAGAATATGCTGCTTATAGCGGACTTTTAAATGCAAAATTAAAAGTTCAGCAAGGTGATATGGATAAAGCAAAAGCGGTATTAATAGATATAGCTAAGGGCTCGAACAAAGAATTGAGTAATGTAGCCAAAATCAGATTGGTTCGATTGATGCTTGCCAGTGGTGAATATGAAAAAGGATTAGAATTAATTAACGAAATTGATCCAGCTACATCATCAAGTTTCTCAGGAAATTATGATGAATTGGTAGGCGATCTTTATGTGGCTCTAGATCGTTTAGATCAAGCTAGAAGTTCGTATCAAAAAGCATTAGAAAACGGCTATAAATCTCCATTACTTCAAATTAAAATTGATGATTTAACTGCGCCGGCAAAAGTAGCTAATGAACACATTGAAATTCCAAAATAATGCGTAGGATTGCCCTTTTTTGCTTTTTGTTAAATTTGGCGGGTTGTTCCGCAATGGATTCGATGAATGATGCAGTATCGGGTATTCAAAGTTATTTTCTTGGTGGTGAGGATAATTCCGAACCGCCAGCTGTTTTAGTGGAATTTACGCCTGAGATTAAGATTGAAAAGCTTTGGGATGAGACGGTTGGAGTTGGCTCTGATGAGCAATCCTTAAAGCTCATTCCTGCAATTGGCTTTGGAAAAATAGTGGCTGCCGATAGGAACGGTTTGGTAGAAGCTAGGGATTTGAGTACGGGTCGATTGATTTGGAAGGCAGAAATAGGCGTACATTTTTCTGCAGGTCCAGGCTTCGGAGTTAGTACTGTTATTTTAGGTACTAGTGATGCAGAAGTGGTCGCTCTTAATGCTGAAAATGGTGAGTTTTTATGGAAATCATTGGTATCCAGTGAGGTGCTTTCTGTTCCAGTTATCGCTAAAGGTATAGTTATTGTTCGTACCACTGATGGTGAAATTGTTGCGCTTAATGAAAAGAATGGTGGAAAGTTGTGGAGTTATGAGCATAATGCTCCTGCACTAAGCGTTCGGGGGATTGGTGCACCAATTATCGTTGAGGACAATGTTATTGAAGGTTACGATAACGGAAAGTTAATGGCTTTACGCTTGACGAATGGTAAATATGTGTGGGAAACCAGTGTTGCTATTCCCAAAGGACGATCTGAAGTAGAAAGGTTGGTAGATCTTGATGTTGATCCAATTGAAGTGGGTGGCGTGATTTATATAGCTAGTTATCATGGAGGTGGTGCAGCTATATCGGAATTGGATGGTGATGTGTTGTGGCGAAATGAGACAATTTCTTCCAATACAGGTATGAGCAATGATTTTAGATATTTATATTTATCCGATTCCACCGACAATGTTTGGCAGTTAGAGCAGAGAACGGGTGCCTCTTTATGGAAACAAAAAGAATTACATCAAAGAAAATTAACGGCTCCTGCTGTTTATGATAACTATGTCGTAGTGGGTGATTTTGAAGGTTATGTACATTGGTTATCTGCCGATGACGGCAGGCAACTTGGTCGTATTAAAGTTGCTGATAGTGCAATAGACGCCAAGCCAATCGTCATTGATAGTACTGTTTATGTCTATGCAAAAGACGGCACACTTGCCGCATTAAAAACTCGAGCACCTTAATTATGTTACCTGTTATAGCCCTAGTAGGGCGTCCTAATGTCGGTAAGTCGACTTTGTTTAATTATTTAACTCGAAGTCGGGATGCTTTGGTCGCTGACTTTCCTGGTTTAACCAGAGATCGACAATACGGTCGCGTAAAACATGGAGATAGGCCTTGCTTGGTTGTTGATACCGGTGGTATAGCAGATGATGCTGAAGGCATAGAGAGTTTTGCCAGAAAGCAAGTGCAAGTTGCTCTAGAAGAAGCCGATCTTGTGTTGTTTTTAGTTGATGCGCGCGAAGGATTGAGTGCATCTGATAAAGTCATTGCCGATAGCTTAAGGAAATTAAATAAACCAATATTATTGGTAACTAATAAGGTTGATGGTATTGATGCAACTCTAGCTGCGTCAGATTTTTATTCCTTATCTCTTGGTGAACCTGTACAAATTGCTGCTTCACATGGACGAGGAATACCGGAATTATTGGATAGAGTTAAACAGTTATTACCTATCGAGTCGCAAACTGTTGTTGAGGATGCCGGAAAAGGTGGCATTGCTATTGCAGTTGTCGGCAGGCCAAATGTAGGTAAATCGACGTTGGTCAATCGATTATTAGGAGAAGAAAGGGTAATTGTATTCGATGAGCCTGGAACTACTCGAGATAGTATTTATATTCCATTTGAACGTAATGGAAAGAAGTTTACGCTAATTGATACTGCTGGTATGCGCCGAAGGTCAAGAGTGTCTGAAACTATTGAAAAATTCAGTGTTATTAAGTCGTTGCAAGCAATCGAGCAAGCAAATGTGATTATTTATTTGATTGATGCGCGAGAAGGGATTGCTGATCAGGATGCACATCTACTCGGTTTGGTATTGGAAGCTGGAAGGGCTTTAATTATTGGGCTCAATAAATGGGATGGCCTGAACATAGAACAAAAAGAAACCATTAAAAGGCAGCTTGATTTGAAGTTACCTTTCCTCGATTTTGCTGAAAAACATCCTATTTCAGCATTACATGGCAGTGGTGTTGGTAAATTGTTTGACGTTGTTCATAAATTATATGATTCTGCGATGATTGATATGTCAACACCTGTGCTGACAAGAATCCTTAAAGAAGCCACGGGGGCGCATCAACCACCAATAATAAATACGCGACGTATTAAATTAAAATATGCGCATCAGGGTGGGCGAAATCCACCAATAATAGTTATTCATGGTGTTCAAACGGATGCTTTGCCGCTTTCATATAAACGCTATTTAATGAATTATTTCCGTGATAAGTTGAAGATATCAGGTACTCCAATACGTATGGAATTTAAGTCGCCAGTTAATCCTTTTCATGGACAAAAAAAGAAAATTACGGAATGGCAGGTTAAGAAGAGAGAGCGTTTGCAGAAGCGAGCAAAAAGTAAGAAATAAAAAATGAGAGACAGACGTTTTTTCTTTTTTTGGATATAGTTAAACGAAATTGAGGGCTTTATGGCAACGATTACATTTCAAGGAAAACCAATTCATACATCTGGCGAATTACCAAAAATCGGTAGCAAAGCGCTCGATTTTTCGTTGGTAAATAGTAAGTTGGAAGATGTATCTTTAGCAGCATTTGCAGGAAAAAAGAAAGTACTGAATATTGTACCTAGCCTGGATACCCCAACCTGTGCAGCCTCGACGCGTGCATTTAACGAAAAAGCAGGGCATTTGTACAACACGGTTGTATTAGTAATTTCAGCTGATTTGCCTTTTGCCCAATGTCGATTTTGTGAAGTAGAAGGATTAAAACAGGTTATTCCTTTATCAACGTTCCGGTCTGATTTTGCGAGTGACTATGGTGTTAAATTGGTTAATACATTTCTTGCAGGTTTAACTGCACGTGCTGTTGTTATTCTTGATGAGCATGATCATGTTATTTATACTGAACTTGTGAGTGAATTGGCTAACGAACCTAATTACGAAAGTGCCTATGCAGCTCTTCAAATATAGAAGTAATATCTACTCTTGATGGGGGTAGACGGTGGGTTTTTTATCAAATTATTACAATATTTTTAGTTCTTTTTAGTTTAACTAGCCATTGACATAGATAAACTCATTAAGATATTGTTTTTAAAATTATCGAATTAGACCAATTTTTTTGTTATCAATATTGCTAAAGCTGGTATCCTCTAATTATGTTTAGAGAGAAAACGATGTCAACTAAAGCAAATTAAAACTAAGGTCTTTGATATCTTTAGATTGTTTGGTTCTTGGTTTATGGATAATTTATTAGAAGTTTCATGAGTTATGATAACTAAAGGTTTTGTGATATGACAGAAATGATGAGTAATGGTGTTGAATTAATGTTTGCTGGCATGGGCATCGTTTTTTTGTTTTTAACTATGCTCGTAGGCGCTATCAATCTAATGTCATCATTAGTTCAGCGGTTTTTTCCAGATATGCCTGTAATGGGAGCAATACCTACGGTAGCTAGCGGCATTGATAAAAGTATTATTGCTGCTATTGCAGCGGCAATCCATCAACATAGACATAAGCATAAATAAAGGCAATAGTTTTAGTTTTCTGCCTTTACTATTTAACCGATATTGGTTGTATAAGACTAAATTAGTTAATGTGAAAAGTAACTGATTAAAAACGTAAAAAGAGTCCTGGAGAAATATTTAGAATGGCCAAAGATAAAAAAAAGCCTTTAAGCATCACTGAAGTAGTGTTAAGAGATGCTCATCAATCAATCTTAGCCACTCGTTTACGAATAGAAGATATGTTACCTATTTGTGAAAAAATCGACCAGATAGGTTACTGGTCAATTGAGTCATGGGGTGGCGCTACTTTTGATGCCTGTATTCGTTATTTAGGTGAAGATCCTTGGGATAGATTACGCTCGTTAAAAGCTGCAATGCCCAAGACCCCTCAGCAAATGCTTCTCAGAGGGCAAAATATTCTGGGCTATCGACATTATGCTGATGATGTTGTTGATAAGTTTGTTGAACGTTGCGTCGTTAATGGTATTGATGTTTTCCGTATATTCGATGCTATGAATGACATGCGTAATATTGAGCACGCTGTAAAAGCAGTACTCAATACAGATGCTCACGCTCAAGGAACTATCTCTTATACTACCAGTCCCGTTCATAATCTAGATTCATGGGTCAATCTTGGTAAACAGATTGAAGATATGGGTGCTCATTCTATTTGTATTAAAGATATGGCTGGTTTGCTTAAGCCTTATGATGCTTTTGAGTTAATAGGGCGTTTGAAAAAAAGCACTAAAATACCTGTTCATTTGCATTGCCATGCGACAACTGGTTTAAGTGTTGGAACGATTATTAAAGCAGCTGAGGCAGGCGTTGATAATGTTGATACTGCTATATCATCATTAAGTATGACATATGGACATAGCGCTACTGAGACGATTGTTGCTAGTCTCGAAGGAACTGAAAGAGCGACTGGTCTGGATTTGGTTAAACTAGAAGAAATCGCCCATTACTTTAGAGATATTCGTAAAAAATACGCTCAATATGAAGGTAGTCTAAAAGGTGTTGATGGACGTATTCTAGTTTCTCAAGTGCCTGGAGGCATGTTGACTAATATGGAAAGTCAGTTGAAAGAGCAGGGAGCTTCCGAGAAATTTGATGAAGTAATGCAAGAAATTCCTCGTGTACGTGAGGATTTAGGATTTATTCCATTGGTTACCCCAACCTCGCAAATTGTAGGAACTCAAGCGGTTATGAATGTATTGAGTGGCGAGCGATATAAAACCATAGCCAAGGAAACGGCAGGGGTATTAAAAGGTGAATACGGTGCAACGCCTGCGCCTGTAAATAAACAATTGCAAGATAGGGTTCTTGCTGGTGCACAACAAATCTCTTGTCGTCCGGCTGATTTAATAGAACCCGAAATGGATAAATTAATCTTAGATGTAAAGGAAAAGGCAAATGTTGAAGGCGTAAAGTTAGTCAAGAATATTGAAGAAGATGCCTTGATTAATGGTATGTTTGCCCAAGTTGGCTGGAAGTTTCTGGTTAATCGTGGAAATCCTGCGGCATTTGAAGCTGTTCCTGATGCAAGCGCCTTTATCGCGGCAAACAATACAACTAAAACAACGGTTATTGATGGAGCGCCTGAAACATATACTGTCAATGTCGATGGTAGGAACTTTAATGTCACAGTTGGCCCCGTGGGTGCGGCATTGGCTATCGAGCCAGTTGTTATGGAGCAAAGTCATGTTGTAGCTGAAAGTAGTGGTTCAGTTGTTTATGCGCCAATGGCAGGGAATATATTAAAAATACTTGTTGATGTCGGAAGTGCTGTTGAAGAAGGGGAGGTTGTCGTTATTATGGAGGCCATGAAAATGGAAACGGAAGTGCGATCTAAATTTGCGGGTATTGTTACTACCGTTCATATAAAAGAAGGTGGGGCAGTGGCCGGCGGTAATGCTCTTATTTCTTTGTAATAACGGATAATACAAGAGATATTTTATGGAAAATCTGCTTTCACTTTGGCAAAGTACTGGATTATATAACTTCACCGGTGGTCAGGCCTTTATGATGCTGGTTGGATTTTTACTACTATTTCTGGCTATTAAAAAAGGTTTTGAGCCCTTACTATTATTACCGATAGGTTTTGGTGCTGTTCTTAGTAACATACCTGTCGCAGGAATCGCTGAAGAAGGTGGGCTTTTATATTACCTTTATTTTGGCATTAAGACAGGGATGTTTCCGTTACTTATTTTTATGGGTGTTGGTGCCATGACCGATTTTGGCCCTATGCTAGCAAATCCAAAAACATTACTTTTAGGTGCGGCAGCACAATTTGGTATCTTTGCCTCATTACTGGGTGCTCTGGCTCTTAATGTTATACCTGGCTTGGAATTTAGTTTAAAAGATGCAGCTGCGATTGGTATTATCGGCGGTGCCGATGGACCTACTGCTATTTATGTGGCATCAAAATTGGCGCCGGATTTACTTGGAGCTATTGCTGTAGCGGCTTATTCCTATATGGCGTTAGTGCCTTTAATTCAGCCGCCTATTATGCGGGCATTAACCACTGAAGACGAACGTAAAATTGAAATGCAACAGATGCGTCCTGTCAGTAGAGCTGAAAAAATAATATTTCCTTTGATGTTATTGTTATTGTCAATTTTGTTATTACCTTCTGCTACGCCTTTGATAGGGATGTTTGCGCTGGGTAATTTGATGAATGCGTGTGGTGTTGTTGATCGATTGAGTCAAACGGCACAAAATGAACTTATCAATATTGTTACGATTTTCTTAGGCTTATCAGTAGGTTCAAAACTAAGTGCTCATGCTTTTTTGCAAATAGAAACGCTTGGAATTCTAGCGCTTGGAGCCGTTGCCTTTGCTATTGGAACAGCTTCTGGTGTTCTTATGGCAAAAGTTATGAATAGGTTTAGTGATACGCCGATTAA
>Ga0209033_1000816_pt1 | contig 18208 bp, 12 predicted proteins | sample LauGreFa1BDMLBDN_2_FD_188218 | JGI IMG/M metagenome (GOLD analysis project Ga0209033, IMG submission 188218) | Freshwater lake microbial communities from Lake Michigan, USA - Fa13.BD.MLB.DN (SPAdes) (version 2) | ecosystem: Environmental > Aquatic > Freshwater > Lake | place: Lake Michigan, USA...
TATTTCCATACCTATGATTGCAGCGAGTTCGCCTTTATCGTTGAAAATGGATTTGACGCAATGAATACCGGAACCATGTTTTTTAATGTCATCTGAATTTTTAAAAACAAAAGATTCTGTCCACATGCATTTGGAATTTGCGGGTAATGATTTCCCCAATAGATACCATGGGGCATCATTGAAGTTATAAGGCCAATCAGGTATTACTTCGGAAGGTTTTTCAGGATATGTGGTGAGTTGGTAGATTTTTTTTGTGACTGTCTCACTCATCGGATTAGGTATGAATTCCCCAAGTTTTATATCTGCATCTGTGTAATTATTATTTTGGGAAGGTATTATTGAATACCTTATTGAAGCATACTTGAGCTGGTCAATGGAAGGTGCCTTTAAAATAAATGTTTTACCTGTTTTTTCATCCATGTAAACCATGGCCCCATATCCGGGGTTTTCAATCAGGTTATCAGCCAGAACATCAAGGAAGTTCTTGTGATTGTTTCCTTCGGGGTTGTGCTTTTTATAAAGTCGTTCAGTGGAGTTTACAAAATCCTCTATTTCATGAATGAGTCTGTCTAGGTTTTGATTGATATTAAAGGAAAGATGATATCCGATTGCTTTGGCGAAATTATTACGGTTTTGTAGATTCTGCCTTAAACTTACTAAAGTAATCGTCAACCCTGTTATTAGGGTTATGGAAAAAAATATTGTAATTAAGACGAGTCTTAATGGGATTGATAACGGGAGTTTAATCATCACACATGGCCTAAGGTAAGAAATTCAAATACACTCAGGTATTATCAAGTTATTTATAATCGAAGGTTATAGTACCAATATTGTTCAGGTTGAAATAGGTTCATCCTTATTAATTTCCTTTTTCTTATTAATCATGTACGAATAATCGTTCATGGGGTATTTTGTATTGGTGGGTTTAGGCCATGAATACTTTTTGGGATGACTATAAAATCATGAATAGATGCATTAAGCTTGTAATTCTGACTGCTTCGGCTCTTGCATTTTTCATTCAATCTGCAAATGCCCAACCCATGCTAGAAAAGAACACGGTGTTTCTTGCAAACACCGAAGGCATTCGCTCATACCGCATTCCAGGTATGGTTGTAACCACTAAGGGAACGGTGCTGGCATATTGTGAAGCACGGAAAAATAACTCTTCTGACTGGGGCGAAATCGAAGTTCATTTACGTCGTTCCACGGATGGTGGTAAAACCTGGGAACTACAAAAAAAGATAGCCCATACTGGTGTTAGGTTCGAGGGAAATCCCACCAAAAAGAACGATGGCGAAACAGAACAGACTGTCAATAACCCTGTTGCAATCATCAATCGACAAACTGGTAATATCCACATGCTTTATTGCATCAATTACTCTCGATGCTTTTCCATGCGCAGTAATGATGATGGTATCACCTGGAGCAAACCAGTAGATATCACTGCAACCTTTGAGCCTTTCCGCATGAAGTATAATTGGAATGTGATCGCAACCGGCCCGGGCCATGGAATCCAATTGAAGAGTGGCAGATTGGTCGTCCCTATTTGGTTGGCTTATGGAAAACCGGGCGAGCATAAACCCTCTGCTTCAGCCACCATCTATAGTGATGATAATGGCAAAACTTGGAAGGCAGGCGAGATGCCTCTGCCTAACGAGGGTGAGATGGGCAATCCAAACGAAACCATGATCACCGAGCTTTCTGATGGTTCCGTAATGCTTGTGAACCGCAATGTATCAAAGGCCAATCGTAAGCTCATCACGATAAGCCCCGATGGTGCAACAAATTGGACCAAGCCTTACTTTCATCAGCAACTCTGGGAACCCATTTGCATGGCAAGTATTGTTTCCCACCCTTCGAGCTTAGGTACTTTGATTTATTCCGCCCCCCATACTTTGGGCCTTGATGCTGCCAAGAAAGAGATTCCTGCGGGCAGAGGCAAGCGGGAAAATCTTTCGATCAAGCTGAGTCGTGATGATGGTAAAACATGGCCTATCAGTAAAACGTTGGAAGCAGGCCCCAGCGCTTACAGCGACCTCGCAGTACTTTCAGATGGCACCATCCTCTGTCTTTATGAAGGGAAGGATGTAATCTCCCTCGCTCGCTTCAACCTTAATTGGTTAAATGAAAAGTAAATTAGACATATCTTTCTTTGATTGAGATGGAATCATGATTACTTCCAGATTGTTTTCATCGCTTACAATTATTTGTCTGATTGTTTTTTCTTTGCACTCCCGTGCCCTTGTCGCTGGCGAAGGTGATAAATCTTCTTTAATTAAAACCGGGCATCCTAAGCTTCCCGAGATGAGTGGGAAGGTTGAAATTGAAGTGCGCGATAGTGCAGATAAGCCAGCGCGTAAGCTTCCCGTGCATCTCGTTTATTCACGCAATCGGCTATCTACGGTTACCGAGAAGACGGGCATCATGCTCACCTTGCATAACTGGGGCGGTACCATTTGGGATAATACGCCGAACCCAAATCACCTTGCAGAGAACTTGGACTTGCTTGTCATTGGCGTAACTTACTATCAAAGTGGCGACAAAGATGGCGACCCAGAACCGTATGACCATGGCTATATTCAGGCCATGGATGCACTACGCGCCCTTCACTATGTTTACCTTGGTCTCAAAGCATCTAATCATCCTTTTGATCCTACTCGCATTTACTGCACCGGTGGTTCGGGTGGTGGAAATGTCACCTTGATGGCGAACAAATTCGCTCCCAACACTTTTGCTGCCGTTGTCGATCTTTCAGGCATGGCAAGTCTTTCTGATGATGTTGCCTTCAATCTTCAAGGTGGAAGTTTTTTAAATGCCCGCTATAGCCGTGATCCTAAAAGCAGGTCTTATCTTTCGCCAGATATGCAGGAAATCAGAGACCTCGGGAACGAATCTCATCTTGCGCTTCAAGCCAAGAATGCGAATCGATGCAAGGTTGTTATTATTCATGGCGAAGATGATACGGCCTGCTTGGCATCAGATAAACATAGGGTGGTTGAAGCCATGAAAAAAGCTGGCCTGGATGTTATCCCGCACTTCATAAGAAAAGAAGATGGTGATGGTAAGTTGATTAAGAATTCCGGGCATTCAATAGGAGATCGAACCGCCTTGTTGATGCATTATGCTGGGAAGTATCTTTCCCCCAAAAGCGAGCAAATGTGCAGGGTTATAAAGCCCAATGATTTTGATCTTAAATCCGCGGTTGTCTATCCCACAAAAAATGGTACCCATGTGATTAAGTATACAAAGGAAGGGCCTGTGTTAACCTTTGTGCAGAGTGGTAGATAAATCTAACCTTTATTTTTGTCTTGTTGATGATGTTCAAGATTGTGAATCTTCATAAAGAAGTTCCAAAACCTTGTTGAACTTTTGCGCCCGCTACTTCTTAACTTCTCCATTTAGCAATGATCTTAAGAAATAAAAAGAATTAATTCTTGCGATATATGTCGTACCCCTTGACTTCGTCTTTTGTAAAAGTAATATTAAGTTATACCTATAAGGTATAACTTTGTAATCCCTTTTTTGGGTGCTGCTTTTCTCGATAGTTTGACAGGCAATGCTGCGTGATCCTTATTTTTTTTCGATCTTGAGAAAGCATTATTCAAATCACTTGGGGGCATTATTTAAGGGGTCGAATTATGCGAAGATTGAGTTTGGTCACCCTGGTGTTAGTGTTGGTACTTATGGCGGGGTGTTCGAATCAGGCGCGACGACCAGGAAAACTCCGTGTTGTTGTCACCTACAGTGTGCTTGGCGATCTGGTCAAAAATGTTGCTGCAGATTGTGCCGAGATTGTTGTTCTTGTTGGCCCAGATGGAGATGCTCACACCTTTGAACCTACTCCGAAGGATGGCATTGGTCTTGCGGATGCTGATTTGGTTTTTGAAAACGGTATCGGATTCGAGCCTTGGCTCGATAAATTACATGCTGCATCAAATTCCAAGGCCAGAAGGGTTGTCGTCACACAGGGTTTAGAAATTCTTGAGGGCGAGTGCAATCATAATGATAAAGTAGGCGAAAAACATGAACATGAAGATGATCCGCACGTTTGGCATGAAGTCGAAAATTCAATTCATATGGTGGGTATCATCCGCGACAAACTCGCAGAGGTTGATCCAGTCAACTCAGAAAAGTATAAGACCAACTCAACAAAGTATCTAAAACGGCTTGAGGCGCTCGATCTCTGGGTTTTGGCGCAGGTTGAAATATTGCCCAAAGACCGAAGAAAGCTGGTTACTAGTCACGACACCTTTGGCTATTTTGCAAATCGCTATGGATTTCAAGTCTTAGGTACTTTGTTATCGTCTTTTTCTACTGAGGCATCGGATCCTTCCCCAGTTACTTTTGCCAAGCTGGTTGATTCCATCAAAGCTGCGAAGGTGCCGGCCATTTTCGCTGAGAATACTCAGAACCCAAAAGTTATGGAGCGATTGGCGAGTGAGGCGGGCGTGAAGCTGGCACCTCCCCTTTTTACTGATGCCCTAGGCAAACCGGGCACCCCAGGCGATACCTATGAAAATATGATCCGTAGCAATGTTACTACTATTGTGGATGCGCTAAAACAATGAGCGAACCAGGGTTTCCTTATTCAAGCGGTCGTCATGCCGACCCGGTGATAGGCGCGCCTTCTCTTCTTACCGAAGATATAGTCGTTGGTTATCCCGGTGCGCTGACCCCGGCGCTAAGAGGTGTGAACTGGCATGGGATCGGGATAGTCGTTTTTTGGCCACGGGTGGTGGCTCGCAAGTTACTGTTTGGGATTGTTCTGGGAAGGGCCCTGAAGGGACTACGCCTTTGCAACTCACCGGGCACGATGAGTCTGCCAATGTAAATGTGCTTGCCTACCAGCGTAATGGCAACATTCTGGTATCTGGTGCAGGGGATGGAAAGGTTTTGCTGTGGCGCCCTGTTGAAGGGGTGCGCATACAAGGAAAGGCGAACCTAAGCGGTGGCGTTACGCAAATTGTCTGGTCGCAGGATGATTCACTTATTGCAGTTGGTACGGATGTGGGCGAAGTGGCGGTTTACTCTATATGATCGGTTAAGGCAATGACCAATCCTTCAATAATTTTGCGTCTGCGAGCCTGCTTTCGGGCGCTGGTAGAGTACGATTTTGCTCCTAAGTTTAGTGCAAAAGTTCGATGGTTTGTCTATCACCCGCTAGGCGTGCTTACCATTGCAGCCTTCATCTCTTTTTTGTGTGGATTATTTATTCACTCGCAGGGTTTCGTGCTTAGTGGTGGCGTGCTTGCAGTGGTTGCTTTAGGCGTAATCTGGCCCTGGCTTTCTTTGCGTGGGTTGGTCGGATCTATTTCATTTGATCGTTTGCGCGCCTATGAAGGGGATTTTGTCGAGGTACGACTTACCCTGCGAAATCGACTCCCATGGCCGGCGTGGGGATTGGCGGTGCGAGGGGGGTTCGGGCGCAATACAACCGAGGTCGTTGCTGGAATCGCTGTCACTCCCAGACGCAGAACCGCACTTTGTCGTTGGAATTTTAAACCGCTTTGTCGCGGTATTTTTCCTGTTACAACTCTGAAACTGACCACGGGTTTTCCGTTCGGTTTGTGGGATAATTCCAAGGCCCTTGCTGTCGAAACTCCTTTGATTGTCTGGCCTTTTATATACCCGGTAGGCCCCATTCCTCAAGTAAGTGGTGACCATCAGGTCGAAGGAAATGTGTCTCGAAGCAAAGTAGGAACAAACGGCGATGTGCTGGGCGTAAGGCCCTACCGGCGTGGCGATTCTCCCCGCAGAATTCATTGGGCCCAGTCGGCAAAGTATGACCGTCTAATCGTTTGTGAACTTCAGTCGAATTCTCGTCCTGTTATTCAGATTGTTCTTGATGTTGACCCACGCAGCCACGCTGGTAAAGGATCAGATTCCTCGCTGGAGTGGGCGATTCGTATTGTTGCAAGTTTTGCCATGGGGTGGCTTGAAGACGGGGCCCAGATTGGTCTGGCTTATGGTGGGAAGGATATCCCGCCGGCATCTGGTCAAGCGCAACTCTACAAAATTCTTGATGCCTTGGCATCGTTACCCGAAGATTGCGATAAACCTTTAGTCGATGTTTTGGCTTGCCCGAAATGCAGGGGCTTTCGTGATGGACTACAGGTAATCGTTACCACCGACCGAACCCATGCCCATGGAGGTTGTGGTGCGTGCGAGGTCGAAGATCAGCGTTGGGTTGTACTTAAAGCCGACGCATTCTCTGAGACTGCTGATCTATATCCCTGCGACAACTCTCACATTGCTCCATGGTTGTTTATTGATTCACCCAAATCAGTACCTGCTCAACTCAAAGGTGGCTGGCGGGAGGCAAGACATGGTTCCTGAAATATCCAGTCTGGTACGCCGTTGTACTTTTGCTCTTATTGCTTTGGCATCGGTTGGCGTTGATGTTGCTGCTGGCGATGGGCGTGCGGTTGGGCAAAGTATTTGCTTTGCAGCAATCTGGATTGTGGTGGCTGCGGTGGTCGCTCAGTTTGTTCCAATCCCCACCGACCCGCGGTCCAAACCTCCCTTATGGTTATTCTTTTTGTTACTTGGGTTGGCTTTGGCACCCTTTGGTGTAGAACCGCTGCGTAGGAACTGGACTGGGGATGGTTACCCGCTTGAAATCCAGATGGTTTGCAGCTTGCGGAATGTCGGGCTGGGGTTGGCTATTTGCGCCGGTTGGCTTTTATGTCTGCGACTTGCCTGCGTGACCAGCTTATTCCTTATTCTTTTCTCTGCCTCGATGACCAATCACCCTGCGGTGATGGTGGTGCTTGGTTTGTACACTGCAACAGGTAGCATATGGCTGATGATTTCTTATTGGTCTGGCTTGCGTTCGGTCTTTGTCGCCCCTGAGAAGGCTGTTACTGTCGAATTGGATGATGCCGGCGAGCGTATGCCTTGGCTTGGGCTTTCATTTCTTGTTTTCTTTTTGGGACTGGCGTTGGCGTTGGTGTTGGTTGGTCCCAGGCGTGCATCGTATGCTCTGGGCGAATGGATGCCAACATCGGGGGGAACAGGGGCAACGGATATGTTTGCCCGATATGGGGTGGGGGATGGACCCGAAGAAACTGCGGGAGACAATGCCAAGGCTGCAGGCATGGTCGAGACTGATAAAATGATTGAGGATAATAAAAACTCGCTCATAGATGCAGTCAATGATTTATACGGCCCCCCTCACAAGCCGAACAAGGACCTAGAGCGGATGGTTGCTGCAGGCAAGGTGGATGTGATTCAGTTTCACGGTAAACTTCCAGACAACAAGCGCCCAAGTCGTGACTTTGACACCGGGCGCAAAGGGCCTAAAGGCAATTCAAAACCCAAGAGCCAGGGCGCCCGTGGAGTGTTTGAAGTGCAGGGCCGCACTCCGTTGCATGTTCGCCTGATCGCTTATGAAATTTATGAACCTGTTGAAAAACGATGGCTCGAGGCACGTAAACCCAGCAGCAAGTTGATCGAAGCCCAAGGGGGCGACTGGATGAAACTAGGCTTCTTCAAACCCAATGATTGGTATTTGGCAGATGAACGTCATCAGTTAAAGGTTGCAGAATTAAAGTCGAATCTTGTTCCAACTCCATCGTTGTTGACGCACTTTCGCATTAACAAAGTGGATAAATCGGATTACTACGAGTGGGATTATGAAGGTGTTCTCGCCCTAGCTGGAAGAAAGCGTACACCTCCCGGAGTTATCGTAACAACTGATTGTCGAACGGTCGACCCTTTGCGGTTACCAAAATCTGCTTTTGGAACAGTGGGTGCAACTAATGGTTCGTCACCCAAGCTTGGAGATATACCATTAATCATTCATCCCGAGATCCAGAAACTTGCAAGGGAATGGGCAGGAGAGCATCCAAGGGGCTGGCTTCAGATTGATGCAATCAAAAGGAAACTTTTAAACGAGTACAAACTGGATTTGAATGCCACCGCGCCACCCGAACACCCCGCACCCGTGATGTGGTTTTTGACTGAATCAAAGCGCGGGCCAGATTATCTGTTCGCTAGTGCATTTGCGCTGATGTTGCGGGCCCTTGATTACCCAACCCGTATTTGCATGGGTTATTATGCATCCCCTGATGCTTATGATCCAGAGACAGCACACACCCCGGTGAAGGCGACTGACTTGCACTTTTGGCCCGAGGTGTTACTTTTAGATGGGCATTGGATGGTGATTGAACCTACCCCTGGTTATGTTGTGCTAGGGCCTACCCTTCCATTATTCGAACGCATCCTTGATGCCTTTGTCTTCCTTATCGCCTGGTTATACTCGCACGTAATAAAAGTTACGCTGCTATCCTGCTTACTATTTGCAGGCTGGATAAAACGTCGCGATTTGTTCGATTCGCTGGCCTTCTTGATATGGACATGGTTTCCTGGAAAGACATGGCGTGAACAAGTGCGGGGCGCTGTAGCAGTTCTCGAACGCAGGGGAAGGTTATCTGGTAAGGCGCGAAAGTGCCGACAGACCATTATTAGCTGGTTACGCGAATCCTTGTTAAAGTCGTCCGGGCCTGATGCCGACATCCACCAAATTACCCTTATGGCCCAATGGGCAGCTTATGCGCAAGAGACCCCGCCACCATGGTCCCAATCCGAAGTTCTAAATGTTTGCCATCGAGTGCTGGGGAGTTGGACGCTGAAGCGTTGGCGTGATGCACCTCCTGGTTTTTCAATTGGAGATAAATCCTGACATGTCCATATTAATAGATGATGTTCAAACAAATCTTGCCTCGCAGGGTGCTCTCCTTGAAGGGATTCGAGTTGCATTGAACCGTGCGTTGCGGGGAAAAGCGGATGTGGTAGAAAAAGTTATAGCCTGCCTTCTTGCGCGTGGTCATCTTCTGCTCGAGGATTTGCCTGGCTTAGGTAAGACGACGCTTGCCAAGGCTATTGCTTTTGCTGTGGGTGGAAATTTTTCTCGAGTCCAGTGTACACCTGATTTACTTCCAGGAGATATCACGGGCTTCAGCGTCTTTAACCAAAAGACCCGCGAATTTGAGTTCCTATCCGGCCCGGTCTTCAGCGATGTTCTGCTCGCTGACGAAATAAATCGTACCACTCCTCGCACCCAAAGTGCTTTGTTAGAGGCGATGGCAGAGCGTCAGGTGACGGTGGATAACATCAAGCACACACTAACACCAATGTTCTTTGTGATCGCCACCCAAAATCCCGTCGAACACCACGGAACTTATCCTTTGCCCGAGGCGCAGCTCGATAGGTTTGCAATGAAACTGGCAGTGGGTTATCCCGAAAAAAGCGATGAGCTCAGTTTGCTTGCTGCAGCCATTGGCCATGTTGATGATCCCCCGAGTCAGAAAAGTGTGTTGATGAAAGGTCAGCTAGCAGGTTTGCAAGAACGAGTCTCTAAAGTTTTTGTACAGCCAAATGTGCAGGAGTATCTGGTTGATTTGGGAAGGGCGACACGGGTTCACCCAAAGGTAACACTAGGCTTAAGCCCCCGGGGTTTGTTGATCTGGCAGCGAGTTGCCCAGGCATGGGCTTTCCTCAAAGATCGCCCATTTGTTACGCCCGATGATATTCAAGATGTTGCAATTCCCGTACTCTCCGTCCGGCTTGGTCTTACACCAGATGCAGCATCAAATATTATAAACCAGTTGCTCGAAACAGTGCCTGTGCCAGTTTAAACCACAGATTCTTTATGAGGAGTTTGACGATGGATATTTTATGGAGCGTGCTGCTTCGAATCGGTCAGACTGCGGTCGAAGCCTCTTCAACTTTATTTGTGGGATTCTTCGTTGCAGCCGTTATGCGACGCATGTTAGGCCCTGAATCCACGCGAAATTTATTTGGCGGTGAAGGGCTCAAGGGGTTGTTTAGGGCTTGGGTCATTGGGTCTCTGCTACCAGTCTGTTCGCTCGGTGTTATCCCTGTCGCACGGGAAATGCGTAGGGCGGGCGTTCCAACTGCCACTATCCTGGCCTTTGTCTTGGCAGCTCCACAACTTAATCCGCTTTCTTTCTTATACGGACTCACTCTTTCAGAACCGATAGTCATCATCTGCTTTGTCATTGCTACGATGCTCCTCGCTATTTCAGGAGGGGAATTATGGAAGCGTGTATTCGAAAAACCTTCGGATTCCCTGTTGCCTTCCGACGAACCAATGCCTCCTCCAGGTCTTAAAAGATTGATTTCTGTTGTCGTATCCGCAGCAAAAGAAACTGTCAGTCCTAGCATGGGCTACATCCTCATCGGTATTCTCTTCACCGGCTTCTTTGCCGGGCTAATTCCTCATGGTGCGCTAAGCATGACTATGCGCCATGATGATTGGAAGTCGCCTGCATTGATGGCGTTAATAGGCCTGCCTGCATATTCCGGGGTGCTTCCTGGCATGATGCGCATTGGCTTGATTTTCGAGCATGGCAATTCTACGGGGGCTGCATTTATACTGTTTGAACTGGGTGTGGGTTTCAATCTGGGCTTGATTTCATGGGTGATGGTTGAATTTGGTTGGAGGCGTGCATTGGCGTGGTTGTTGATTATCAGTGTGCTGGTGCTTGGCGTGGCATATGTTATGGAGCAACCTTTATACTTCGCCAAAGAGGAGGCCGTCCATACGCATGCATTTGATGATTGGACAAGCCCATTCCCATCTGGTTCGAATACAAAATGGGAAGTGGTGCTTGGTAAACTCATGCAAAAAGTTGAAGTGCTGGAACCGGTTGCCCTTGGCGGATTACTGCTGCTATTTATTCTTGGAACCAGTTTGTCCTGTTTCGACCGCACAGGGAAGGTTGATAAATGGCTTACCACGCTCCCACCTGTTTCTGAAGGATCGGTAGGTGTATGGAATCGTGGCGTGCCAGGTCCCGTGCTGGGCGTAGTTGCCTTGTTGGGACTTGTTGTTTTCAGTCTGGTTGCTTTATACATTTATTACCCAGATCCAAAACAGGCGTTTTCAGAAATTATCCGGGTCCGAACCGAGGCTTCTGTCGCTGTTCGAACTGGGAAAAAAGATGAGGCTATCCGCAGAATACAACAATGGGATTTATTGACCCGTAAATTGCAAGTCGGTGTATTCATAAGAACCGGATCGATGGATCCTGAGGCAGGTAAAATTACCGAGGATTTACGCGAACGCCTCGAGGATCTACGGGACGCTCTTTTGGCAGACGATCTTGCTAAAGCTAAAGAGCTACTACCCATTGTTGAAAAAGCATATGTCAAGTGTCGTGACTGCTTTAAGTTCAACGAATAAATTATTCAAAACCAATAAGCTTCATTTTGCCTACCCAATCGGTAGTCATCCTTGCTTAACGTACTGCTTACTTGGATATATTTTTAAACTTGATAAATCAGGTTGAGTCAAATCATTATTGATTCTGGAGAAGGTTTTGTTCTGCATCATTCAATTTTCATTGCTATTGGTTGTATGATTGTCAATATTCAACATCTAACTTTGCAATTTGCAAATATTAGAATCATGATTGCCTCCAGATTCAACAAAGGATAATACCTCCGTGAAACATAAGCTTGCTGTTGCTTTATTACTAATGTTTTGGGTTGCGAACATTCATGCAGAAGAGACATTGCCTTTGCTCAAGGATGGCAAGGTGCCCCAAAACCTTGCTGAACTATGGGCAGGCTACGAACCTAAAAAAGAACCATTGGAAATAGAAATCAAGAAAGAGTGGGAAAGCGATGGCATAGTCTGTCGCGTAGTACGTTACAAAGTTGGAACATTCAAAGGCACGGCTTCAATCATGTCTGCCTTCTACGCCTTCCCCAAGGGAGGTAAAAATCTTCCTGGCTTGGTTCAAATTCATGGTGGCGGGCAATCCGCTTCGCTCGATAGTGTGTTTGCTTATGCTAAGCGGGGCTACGCAGGGATTTCGATCAATTGGGGTGGAAACAAATTAAACTTTGGTCGTTCGCAAGTTGCCTATGAGGGTTTGCAAACCGATTGGGGTAAGCTTGATGCAACCCATCCGCCTCAGCGTAATAAAGCCAATCATTTTGCAGGCTCACTTGCTCCGGATGAATACACTTTTGATGCGGTTGAATCGCCTAGAAACAGCAATTGGTTTTTAGTGCTTATAGCTGCAAGGCGAGCCATCACGTTTCTTGAACAGCAACCCGAAGTGGATCCAACTCAGATAGGGGTTTTTGGCCATTCCATGGGAGGTAAACTTACTACCAACCTTGCAGGCATCGACAAGCGGGTAAAGGCTGCAGTGCCTTCATGCGGAGGTTCTGGAGATCTTTTGGAAAGCCAGACAGATTTGCCAGGTGGTAGAAGAGAAAAGCGCACCGCTTTGGAGCTGGCCTGTGTTTCTGACAACGCCTACATTCCGCTTATTACCTGCCCTACATTATGGTTGTCACCCACCAACGACTTTCATGCCCATATTGATAACATGGCTTGGAATTGGCGTAACCTTCCCGATGATCGGGTTCGTTTCAGCATCTCGCCCCACTTCAATCACCGTCATTCTGATGAACACATCCTTACCGAATACCTGTGGTTTGAAGAGCACTTGAAAGGTGCAATGTTCAAGATGCCACAAACACCGAAGATGGCGCTGGAACTCAAGACAACCGATGGTATTCCTATGATTACCGTCACGCCTGATGAATCGAAACCGGTACAGCGCGTGGACATTTACTATTCGTTTGATTCCCATGCATTGACTCGTTTCTGGAGTGATGCAAAGGCCTTAAAGGTTGGCAAGCAATGGAAAGCTACTTGCCCGGTGATGAATCTGCAAGAGCCTATTTTTGCCTTTGCCAATGTTGTATACGAAACCCCCGCGCAATATTCAGCGGTGGCCCAAACTGCAGGCCATAATAACTCAGCCACCTTTGCCATCAGTTCTAGAATGCTTTCGGTAGCCCCCACCCAATTGCAGATGGCTGGCGTGAAGGCTACTGATAAACCAGACCGATTGATTGATGATGGAACCCGTGGTTGGCATGATTGGTATTTACTGAACTGGGGCCATCCACCGTTATGGACTGCAACCACCCGCAAGCTTAAAGATCCCAAATGGCGTGGCCCTGATGGCGCAACTCTTCAACTTGAAATCAAGTCTCTAACCGATAACAAGCTTGTGCTTACCTTCAACTGTAATGCATGGGGTGCGATCAATCCGGGTAAGCCCGCAGTCGATTATATTTCGGTTAAAGAATTGAAAGGTTCACCAGAATGGCAGCAGCTATCTGTCAGCTTGAAAGATCTTGTTTCCACCAATGAAAAAGCAGGGCCACTTACCAACTGGCAATCGGTAACTGAGTTCAGCATTAGCCCAAGTGGAACTACTTTGAAAGATGGTAAGAAGGTAAAGGTTGATGGCAAGGCATGGCAGGGGCCCCGCGAGATTCGCAATCTGCGATGGGTGGGCGGGGAATATAAGAATACAGCAACCACAAATAATGCGCTGAGTCCGGAAGATTTTAAAAAGAACTTCAACGATGCCATCAAGAAATCACTGGAGCAGGAGAAGCTCAATGGGAAATAGATGTATGCTTTATTTTGTTTCTTTCGTGTTAAGCGTTGCCTCGGGTGCGTTGGTATGGGCCGAGAAGCCCACGACATCAAGTACACCTACGATCGTTAAGTTGTGGCCCAAGGACCAAATGCCCGGGCGTGGCTTAAAGGGGCCGGAAAAGGAATTGCCATCGAGGGGCGATAATGTGATCCGTATCACAGATATTAATGAACCATCGATTGCCGTTTATAAGGTTGCAAACTCGAGTAAACCGACTCCCGCAGTGATTGTATGCCCTGGAGGAGCTTATAATATTTTGGCCTACAACAAGGAAGGAACTGAAATTGCGACATGGCTTAATTCCATCGGGATCACCGGCATCGTTCTCAAATACCGGGTACCGGGCAACCTCGATGGGGCATTTCAGGATATCCAACGTGCCATCCGAATTGTTAGGCATAATGTTGCCGACTGGAATATCTCACCAATGCATATTGGGGTGATGGGATTCTCTGCGGGTGGTCATCTTTCCGCCCGGTTGAGTACCAATTTTAGCCAGTCAACCTATCCAAGATTGGATGTAGTGGATGATAAGAACCTTCGGCCAGACTTTGCAATCCTAGTCTATCCCGCATATCTTTCGAAGGTTCCGGGCAAACTTTCCGAAGGCCTTCCCGTGAACGACAAAACGCCGCCGACTTTTATCGTTCATACCGAGGACGATAAATCTTTTATCGCAGGTAGTAAAGTCTATCGTGATGCACTAGAGGCGGCGAAGGTCACGAATGATTTTTTCCTCTGCGCCACCGGTGGCCACGGCTATGGTTTACGCTCGGACAAAGAAGTAAGCGCATGGCCTAAAAAGTGCCAAGCGTGGTTGATGAAACAGGGATTCTTGAAGGATCATGTTTCTAGCGAAGAAAAAAAGTAAAGGTGCATGGATGTGGTCGTGAGATTCGTAACCTTACCAAGATTCGAATTAACAACAGAAACTAAATATCCCGATCGGGACCAAATGAAATACTCTCTTTTTATTCTTGTTGCGTTTCTTTTGGCACCATTGATGATTTTTCAAGCAGCGGAGCCAGTGGCTGATCGTAAAGCTCATTCGGTTACGCTTGGAAAATCCAACGCAATGGAAGTGGAATTTCAAGTTGGGCCAGTAGGTAAAGTTGGATTGACGTTCAAGTTTGCAGAAGGAAAGAGTCAAGCCTTGCTTGGAGTAGTGAAGGCCGATCTGTTATCGCGTCAGGTAGAGAAATCAGGGAAGAAGAGTATAGAAAAAGAACCCATGCCCGATGGTTATATCGAGTTTCAAGGCGCAGGCTTGAAGTATCGCCTTCATAGCCGACCTTATCTTGCCCGTTATACCGAGGCGCAGGGAGTTGGATTAGCAAAAGTATGGCAGACATTGCCGCCAGCATCTAATTGCTGGGTACATCTCGAAGTCCGGTCTGATAGTGCAGGGGCCGAGGTGTGGATGCAGGGGCGCTATTGTGGTCGTATTAATGGAGAGGGCGGGCTTGTCGAAGTTACTTTGCAAATGGAGCCTGGCGGTGCAGTTCGTGGGGCTCGATCGTTCACTCTTGAACCCAGCAAGTTTTTATCTTTGGATGTAAAGCATATTGCCCAACCGGGGGTGATGGATAACGCAACTATTTCCTTGAAGCCCGGAATCCAGCAGATTAATGCTGTGCCTATGGTGGTGGTGGAAGGTGGCAAAAATGCTGATGTAGGCAAGGCAAAAGAAATGCAGGGAACACGCTTCCTTGAGACAGATGAAAATACATCACGCACCGCATTGGATGGTATGCCTGAGTCATTGCACTTCTCGGTTCCTCAGGCGTTTTATAAATGTGCATGGGTGTTGTGCGCAGTGGAACCAGATTTAAACAAAGATCCCTTGCTGACAACCCGCCTTACACGCTTTGCCATTTCGGGCAGAGGTGGGGCGATGGCAGATACCAGCATTACATTACCCCGCAATCGAGAACTACCCGGCGAAGGCATTAAGCAGGTGGGTAGCGTTACCTATCCTATCGCCGATGGGAAGACCATTACCACGCCCCTATATCTTGTGCGAGTGGATTTAAAGTCAGGCGACATCCTTGATTTAATTGCAGACACTCAGGATTCCTATGCTGCGATGAAGGTTGGTCCTTACCTTGATTTCGAGTTTCTGGGTCGATGCGGTGGCCTCGAAGTACAGCGCGACAAGCGCCGTAAGCCTGTGCCTACCTTGACCAGTGCTGTTCATGTTTTTGGTGCGACCTTAGAAAAGCTACCTGTGGAAGTTAGGCTCAAGCAGTCGCAAGCAGGCAATATTTTCCATAATGATGAAACTCCTGAGACCACATTTTCCCTGAAGGCTGTGGAGCCAGGTAGCTATTCTTTGCGCTCAGAAATCACTGATATTAAAGGAAAAATTCTTACCAAGAATGAGAAGATCGTTGCATTGGCTGGTATTGGTTCCGAGGTGGATATTACTCTTCCGCTTGCTATGCCTGATGCTGGTTGGTACGGGCTACGCATGATTTTGCTCGACCAAGCAGGCAAGAATATTCTTCAGCATAATGCTTCTTTTGCACTGCTCGGAAATGATACACGCACCGCTGGTTATGAATCGCCATTTGGTACATGGTGGTTTAATGGCGTTCATTACACAACCCGCGATCCCAAGGTTGCGGGCCCCATGTTGTTCAAGGCGGGTATGCGCCGTACCACCATGGGTTGGACCAAAGATTCTGAAGTCGAGCTTGCCCCTTGGAAGATTTCGCTAAACCAGATCAACTGGCCTTTTCGACTTGTTGATCTCAACGATTGGCCTGCTGCGGAAGCACGCGCAGAAAAAGTGATTGGCGACCTTCTTAAAAGGTTTCCTCATTGCCAGTACATTGATTTATTTCATGAAAGCTATGATCCGGGCGCCTATCCGCCCGAGCTTTATGGGTCTAAGTATGTGCCCAAGGATAAGGCCTTTGCAGAGCGTGAAGATCAGCTTTACCAATTAGGGTTGAAGGGTGCGAAGTTTATTCGGGCGAAGTTCCCGCAGCTTAAAATCATCGCAGGAAACTCCGGGGGCTCTTTAGGTATTGTTGCTGTGATGTTACGAAGGGGATTCCCACGAGAACTTATTGATTATCTGGGTAGTGAAACCACTGGGCAGACTATTGCCCCTGAAAAACTTTCGCCACACACCACTGCAGGTATTTGGCTGATGGCAGAGACAGCCCGCAAGTTTGGTTATGATATTCCCTTGACGGGCTGTTATGAGTTTACTTCACGGGCCGAGCGTGATTTGGGTGCGGAGAGGCACGCCGAGTGGTATGCACGCGATGTGATGATCGGGCTTGCTAACCGGTTTCCAACCATATCACCTGCGGGCATCGAAGATGTGGGAAATTCTTATTACGATACTTTATGGGGTGCGAGTGGCCTGTGTCAGCGTAGCCCGCTTCATTACCCTAAGCCTGCTTATGTAGCCCTTGCAACCCTTACGAATGTTTTGGATTCCGTAAAACTTATTCGCCAGATGCCTACGGGGTCTGCCAGTGCCAATGTGCTTGAGTTCGATCGTAATGGCAAGCGCATCTATGCGTTTTGGGTACCTCGTGGGGAATGCGAATTGGAGTTCGAATTTCCTTCTGATACAACTGCGACCGCTATCGAATTTTATGGAAGGCAGCTTCAGCCGAAGTCTATGGGCCGCCGCCTTAAAGTTACCGCAGGCACCGGAGTCAGTTATCTTGTGTGCTCTTCTGCTGCAACGCAGGTTACCTTAGGCCGACGCACCTTTCCAGAAAATCAGCCACCCGCAGGTACCCAAGTCATCAACAGCATGGATGATCTTGCACTTTGGCAGCTTGCACCCGAACAATCAATCACCACATCCTTGCGCAAGCCCGGTGTTTTTAACCTTCATAAAGTTAATGATCCCGAGAAAGGTTCTTGTCTGGAACTAGAACTTCAGCGCCAAGGTGAAGTACCGAATGTGGTTGGTGAATACACTGCTGTGCGCTTAAAGCAGCCATTACCGATTATTGGTAAACCGCATTCGGTAGGGGTATGGGTCAAGGGTGATAGTAGTTGGGGTAGAATATTCTGGGAGATCGAAGATGCCAAGGGCGAGCGCTGGCGTTCCTCCAATGATATTGATGGGGGAGATTGGTTGAACCAATCTGCGATTGATTTTGATGGCTGGTGCTTTGTCACATTTCCTCTTACCAATGATTCGCCCGCAAGGCAAATTGAACCGGGTGCTGGCTTAAAGCAATGGCAGGGTAATGGGGATGGCAAGCTTGACTATCCTCTAAAGCTTGTGGGTCTTTATGTGCAGACTCATAGGCAGTCGCTTAATCTTACCAATATGGAGCCTGTGAAAACCCGCATCCGCTTGAAGGATGTAAGTGCAATTACAGAAGCCAAGTAGCCAGCTTGTTGAGATTCTTTACCTTATTGATGCTAAATAACTTATGCTATACCTTTGCATCCGTACTGCAAATGCGTTTAAGAAAAGCCACTGTCCCATTTCGGAAAACATGACATGAAATATACACTCACACTTATCACCACTCTTTTATTCATTCCTCTGGTCGGTCTTCACGCTGCCGAACCCAATCCACGCGAATCCAAAAAGATCGATCTTGGGGAAGGCGTCATGCTGGAGGTTCTTTATCTGCCACCTGGCGAGTTCATGATGGGCAGCAGCCCAGAAGAGAAGAAGTGGGCTACGGGCATAGAAGGTGGCGCTCAGCCTGGAACGAACCGTG